>JACCDR011809390.1_pt1 | contig 20998 bp, 23 predicted proteins | sample 7446431 | NCBI WGS metagenome assembly JACCDR01 (sample SAMN15323443, study PRJNA562643) | freshwater metagenome | isolation source: river surface water | place: USA:Blue River Watershed | collected 2017-08-17 | reverse complement strand
GGAACGAATGCCCAGTGCCAGCACGCCGCCGGTCAGCAGCATGACGAACGAGAACCACAGGTACAGGGTACCGATGTCCTTGTGGTTGGTCGCAAACAGCCAGCGCTGCCAGCCGTGCGGGTGATGGTCGTCGTGCGCGTGGTCGGCGCCGTGACCGTGTGCGTGATCAACGGTAGTGCTCATGTATTTCTCCTGATTTCTCGATTACTTGCGCGCAGCCAGGACTTCGGCAGGTTGAACGATATTGTCTTCCGGCTTGTTGGCCAAACGAATTGCGGGTGTAGGTGATCACGGCCGCGATTTCGGTGTCCGACAGCGTGGCCTTCCAGGCCGGCATGCCGTTCTTGCCGTTCAGCAGGATGCCGATCTGGCCATCCTGTGCGCCGTTCACCATTGGCGAACCGGCCAGTGCCGGGAATGCACCCGGAACGCCTGCGCCGTTGGCCTGATGGCAGGCCACGCAGTTCGCCGCATAGACTTTTTCGCCGCGGGCAGCCAGTTCGGTGGCGGTCCAGACCTTGTTCGGGTCTTCAGCCGTGGCGGCCATGTTCTTCTTCTGCTCGCCGCCCCACTTCGCGTAGTCCTGCTCAGACACGACGTTGACGACGATCGGCATGAACGCGTGCTCTTTGCCGCACAGCTCGTAGCAGTTGCCGCGGTAGACGCCGACTTTCTCTGCCTTGAACCAGGTGTCACGGACGAAGCCCGGGATCGCATCCTGCTTCACGCCGAAGGCCGGCACACCCCATGCGTGGATCACGTCATTGGCGGTGGTGACGATACGAACCTTCTTGTTGACCGGCACGACCAGTGCGTTGTCGACTTCGAGCAGGTAGTTCTCGCCCTTGGCGCCGGCTTCGTGGATCTGGTCACGCGGGGTGGACAGGGCCGACAGGAAGGAGATGCCTTCGCCTTCGCCCTTGATGTAGTCATAGCCCCACTTCCACTGCATGCCGGTCGCCTTGATGGTGATATCGGCGTTCGACGTATCTTTCATGGCGACCACGGTCTTGGTGGCCGGCAGGGCCATCAGCACGACGATCAGGAACGGAACGATGGTCCACGCGATCTCGACGGCGGTGCTTTCGTGGAAAGTCGCGGCCTTGTAGCCCAGCGACTTGCGGTGCTTGAGGATGGAATAGAACATCACGCCGAAGACAGCGACGAAGATCGCGACGCAAATCACGATCATCCAGATGTGCAGTTGGTAAATGTCGGCAGCAATGGCGGTCACCGGAGCCTGGAAGTTCAGCTGGTGTACAGCCGGACCGCCGACCATGTCATTGACTGCAAACGACGAACCGGCAACCAGCAGGCCGGCGGCAGCCATCAACGAGTGGAAGAGGCGCTTCGCGTAGTTCATATTTTCCTCAAATGCCTGATTGAAATCTGTTTAGTTGGTCCAACTTACTGCCGGCACGGTAGCCGATCAGTTCATTCTTGAGTTCATGCGCAAATTCCCGCCGCTTCTTGTCGGTCAGGTATCTGCCCACTTCAACCCGGTCGCCATCAGCCTCGAGCCTGATCAGGCCATGCCTGAGTTCGGGCAACTCGACGCGGGTCAGCAGCGGGTTCATCCAGTACCGGCTCACTTTCTCAGCCTGCACCAGCTGCACCACCAGACCCTCATCGCCGAGGGCGATCAACTCGCGATCGGTCGCGTGACGTCCGAAGTACAAAAAGGCGATGGCCACAGCCGTCATCTCCAGTACTGCAAACACCATCACGAGCCAGGCACCGTGCACCACGAAGTAGCTGGCTACGAGGAACGAAGCCACGCACAACGCCATGTACGCCTTGGCCAGTTGGCGAGGCGAAATCGAGCAATTTTTCTTGGAAATCCACTCACGCGTCGCCATCAGACAACACTCTGTTCGAATATTGTTCAGCAGTTCACGGGCACAAAGCCCGCGGAGTATAAGCCAAAAGGCTGAACCAAGCCAAGCGGAAACCCTGAGAAATCAAGGACGATGGCCGGTTTCACGCACGAGCCGGTCGGTTTTTGCGTGTGACGGTCAGTTTCGTTTCAAATCGAGACGGATGATGGCTTCGCCGGCTGCCGTAGTGCGTGCCTGCGGCTTGAATGCATGGCCGTAAATGACCTCGATCGTCAAATTCAGCTTGCCGTCCGGTCCGCGCATTGCCATTAAGTCATCGAGCATGCGCTGCCATGCACCGCGTCCATGCAAGCCTTTGCCTCGGCTGGCCAGCGGGTTGCCGCCGAACGCGCGCACATCGGCGAGTAATTTATCCGTTGCCGAAAAAGTAATGTTCAGCTTTTCCATGTCCATCACCGGCGTTGCAAAACCGGCGGCCACCAGCATGTCGCCATAGTCATGCAGGTCAACGAAGGGCAGTACATGCCGGTCGCCTGCATCGCTGGTACCGGCGGCAGCGGCAAATGCCTCGCGCAGTTCGCGGAAAGTGTCGGGACCAAAGCAGCTGAACATCAGCAAGCCATCGGTGCGCAATACACGTGCCCATTCGCGGATCACGGCATGCGGCTGCGGATGCCAGTGCAGCGCAAGGTTGGACCACAGCAGGTCAATGGTGGCCGGCGGCAGCGGCAGCCGGCCGAAATCGGCGCAAGCCAGCGTGGCGCCCTGCATCGCACCGGCGCGCGGCGCAAACAGCCGGGCCAGCACCCGCTGCATGCCCGACGCCGATTGCGCGCCGGCACGACGTGCCTGCGCCAGCATTGCCGAGGAGGCATCGACGCCCATTCGTTGCGCCTGCGGGAAGGCCTGGTGCAGGCCGAGCAAGTCATCGCCTTCGCCACAGCCAGCATCGAGGATGCGCGCCGGCTGCGTCTTGATCAGCGCGAGGCGCTCGAACATGCGGCCGGCAATCTCACGGCGCAGGAATTGTGACTCGGCCACCTGCGCCGGCTGCGCAAACAGGCGACGCACGCGCGCGACGGAAATGGGCGCAATCTGTTGCGAAGTCGGGTTGTCGTCAGGTGGCAATGACATGCGGGCGCGCACGCGCAAGCGCGGTGGAAGAATCGAGAAAAATTCTGAAACAAGCGCACGCAGTTTACCGCAGCCATGACATGCCACGCCTGTCCGTCCGCTTCCTGTTACGCACATTGACAGACCGGCTGCTACCCGGTTGCTGCGCGCTGTGCGGCGGCAACGGCCCGGGACCGATCTGCGCCTTGTGCTGTCGAACCCTGATGCCGGCAGCGGTGTTGCGCTGCGAGCGATGCGCGATTCGCTTGCCGCAAACTGCAGAGAGCAGCCACAGCCGCTGCAGAAGCAAGGATGGTAGCGGCGCGACATGGACAGCACCCGTGAACTGCGCGGCGTGCGCCCATGACTCACCGGCATTCGATCGCACGCTAGTCCTGACCGATTACGCGCCGCCGCTCGACCGTCTGCTGCAAGACCTGAAGTTCCGCGCACATTTGCCACTTGCTGCAGCAGTCGGCGACTTGCTGGCACACGCCGCGCAGCAGCAACTGACTTACCCGCCGCATCCGGATGCGCCCGAGATCATGCTGCTGCCTGTCCCACTGTCCCGCGAGCGGCTGGCCGAGCGCGGCTTCAACCAGGCGCAGGAAATCGCGCGCCCGCTGGCCCGGACGCTGCATCTGAAGATCGCCACCGACATCTGCGCCCGCATCCGGCATACCGAAGCGCAGGCTTCACTGCCGGCGAGCGAACGGCAGGTTAATATGCGCGGCGCGTTCGCCGTGTTACAGCGGCAGGCCGTCGCCGGCAAAGCCTTTTGGGTGATCGACGACGTGATGACCACCGGCCATACCCTGGCCGCATTGGCCGCCTGCCTCAAGCGCCACGGCGCTGCGCATGTCACCAACCTCGTGATCGCCCGTACGCCGGCGCGCTGAAGCGCGCGGCACTGCGGGCCGGAGCTTCCCGTGTTTCATGTCGTCCTCGTCGAACCCGAGATACCGCCCAATACCGGCAATGTGATCCGGCTATGCGCCAATACCGGCGCGCAGTTACATCTGGTGGAGCCGCTCGGCTTTCCGCTCGATGATGCGCGCATGCGCCGCGCCGGCCTCGACTATCACGAGTTTGCCCGCATGCGGGTGCACAAGGACTGGGAAGCGTTCATTGCCGACAGCCGGCCCGACCCGCAGCGCATCTTCATCTTCACCACGCATGGCTCGAGCCTGTTTTCGTCGCTGCAGTTCCAGCCGGGCGATGTATTCGTGTTCGGCGCCGAAACGCGCGGACTGGCACCGGCCTTCCGCGACAGCTTTCCGCTGGCGCAGCGCATACGCCTGCCGATGCAACCGGGCAATCGCAGCCTGAACCTGTCGAATGCGGTTGCCGTGACGGTATTCGAAGCATGGCGCCAGCACGGCTACGCCGGCGGCAGCTGAACCTGCGGCCTCGCCCCATGGCGCAGCATCGCCCTATAATTTGCCCCACCGATCGGCATGCGCCGAGCACTGCTTCACGCGCATGCCGCCCACACACTATCCATGTCTTTCCGGAGTTCCCATGAAACTGCGCTTCGCCCTCTCTGCCGCTTTCTCACTGTCGCTGGCTTTGGCCGCCGGCTTCGCGCACCCACAAGCCAAGGTCGATGGCGCGTTCGCGCGCGCCACCGTCGGCAAGCAGGCCAATGGCGCGGCTTACCTGCAGCTGTCGTCCAAGGGCGATGACACGCTGATCTCGGCCAGCGCCCCGGTGGCGGCGAAGGTCGAGATTCACACGATGAGCATGGAAGGCGACGTGATGAAGATGCGCTCGCTCGACAAGCTCGACATCAAGGGCGGCGAAAAAGTGAACATGCAACCCGGCTCGGGCGTGCACGTGATGCTGATGGGATTGAAGCAGCCGCTGAAGGCGGGTGACAGCTTCCCGCTGACGCTGAACTTCCGCAAGGCGGGCAAGGTGACGGTCGACGTGACGGTGAAAGAGATCGCGATGCCGGCCAAGGGCGGCGACATGCATCACGACAGCCACGAACACCATCATCACGACTGACAGCGCAACCAAGAGCGCAACTGAAAGCGCGACTCAAAGCGCGACTGGCAGCGTGGCTACCAGCGCGCCAGCATGACGCGCTGCCCGCCAGGCTTAGCGGCGCGCGTCGTAGTGGCGGTAGACGCTGCGCTGGCCGTCGTCGCTGAACAGCACGACATCGAAGGCATCGCGTAGCGTGCCGCCGGTTTCCATGCCCGGGCTGCCGACAGGCATGCCCGGCACCGCCAGCCCCCGCGCCTGCGGTTTTTCGGCCAGCAGACGCTTGATCTCGGACGCCGGCACATGGCCCTCCAGCGCATAGCCATCGATGACGCCGGTGTGGCAGGACCCCAGTTCTTTGGGCACACCGTAGCGTGCGCGGTAGGGCGCCGTATTCGGCACATCATTGGCGACCACCGCAAAACCGTTGGCCTCCAGGTGCGCTACCCATTCATGGCAACAACCGCAGGTCGGCGTCTTGTAGACGGTGATCTGCGGTTTGCGCTCGGCTTGCGCAAACAGGGGTGTCAGCAGCGCGAGGCTCGCGCCTTTCAGTACGGTACGTCGTTTCATGTCGGGCTTCCTTGCATCAGTCACTGCAGCGGCGAATTGTCGCGGCCAGCAGGCTGGTGGAAGTGTAGTGCACAAAGGCGAGTGCTGCAGCCCGCCCCCCTTGCGCAATGACGGCCCGGCCCTCACGCGTTGCGGCCACATCGTAATCGCCGCCCTTCACATACAGATCCGGCCGTACAACCTCGACGATGGCCAACGCATCGTCGCCGTCGAAACAGGTGATGAGGTCGGTCGAGGCCAGCGCCGCCAGCAGCGCCATGCGGTCCTCGCAATGATTGAACGGACGCCCGGATCCTTTGCGCAGCCGACGCACTGACGCATCATCATTCACCGCCACCAGCAGCGAAGCACCCAGCGCGCGCGCTTGTGCAAGCCCGGTCACGTGACCGCGATGCAGCAGGTCGAACACACCATTGGTCATCACCAGCGGACGCGGCAACAGACGGGCGCGTGCCGGCAGCACCGCAGGCGCACACAGCTTGTATTCGAAATCAGGGGGAGGGAGCTGGCTCATCACGCGTTCCGGGGCAAGCCCGGAACGCGCTGACAGGCAGCGAAAGAAGCTCTGCGCCGCAGCGGCGCCTTCGATCAGGCGGCCGGCGCGAGGCGGGCTGCGGCTTCCTTGCGGTAGCGGTTCAGGTCTTGCACGGTCTCGAAGCTACGCTCGAACAGCAGCGACAGGTTGTGCAGGATACGGTCGACGACTTTCTTTTCCCATTCGCCGTCAAAGCGGATCTGCTTGTCCAGCCAGGCTTCGAGCCAGTCCGGGTCAGGCAGGCGGCTTTGCACGGTGTCATTCGGGAACAGCGACTGGTTCACGTGCAGGTTGGTCGGGTGCAGCGGCTTCTCGGTACGACGCGCAGACGCCATCAGCACGCCGATTTTCGCAAATGCGGCACGCGCCACATCGCCGGCCTCGCCCAGTGCTTTTTTCATGTAGCGCAGGTAAGCGCCACCATGACGGGCCTCATCCTGGCTGATGGTCTTGTAGATGTGCTTGATCACCGGCTCCGTATGCCATTCAGCGGCGCAGCGGTACCAGTGATTCAAGCGCACCTCGCCGCAGAAATGCAGCATCAGCGTCTCGAGCGGCGGCGCGGGGTCGAATTCGAAGCGCACGTTGTGCAGCTCTTCTTCGGTCGGCACCATGTCCGGACGGAAGCGGCGCAGGTATTCCATCAGCACCAGCGCATGCTTTTGCTCTTCGAAGAACCAGACCGACATGAATGCGCAGAAATCGCTGTCATGGCGGTTATCGCGCAAAAACATCTCGGTCGCCGGCAGCGCAGCCCATTCGGTGATCGCATTCATCTTGATCGTACGGGCTTGCTCATCGGTGAGCAGGGAAGCATCGAACTGGTCCCATGGAATGTCTTTCTCCATATTCCAGCGGACTTGTTCGAGCGAGCGGAAGAGTTCAGGGAACAGCATGGTCGTCTTTGGCATTTTTGCAGTGCAGCGATTTTACCAACAAAGCGTGACAGTTCGATTGCCGGGTAAGCAGATCGTTTAGGCTTTCTTTCAAACTTGCCATGAGGCAGTTTTTGCGGCGCGCCATCACAGCGCCTCCAGATTTTCCAACATGGCCGCCGCTTGCGCGCGGATTCCCTGGCGTTCTTCGGCTGACAGTTTTTGCAGGTTCTTCGCCATCAAGGCTGTACGCGGGTTGGCCGACAAGGCTTGTTCATGTTTGTCGATGAAATGCCAGTACAGCGTGGTAAACGGACAGGCACCCTCGCCATGTCGGCGCGCGGGATCGTAACGGCAGCCGCTGCAGTAATTGCTCTGGCGCTGAATGTAGGCGCCGCTGGCTATGTAGGGCTTGCTGGTGAAGCGCGCCCCGCATGCGTGCAGGGCCATGCCTGCGGTGTTGGGCAACTCCACCCATTCGATCGCATCGACATAGATCGCCAGGTACCAGTCGCACACCTGTTGCGGTGACAGCTCGGCCAGGGTCGCAAAATTCCCGGTCACCATCAGCCGCTGGATATGGTGCGCATAGCCGAGTTGCAGCGTCTGCTTCAGGCTATCGCGCACACAGGCCATGCCGGTGTCGCCGCTCCAGAACCAGTCTGGCAAGTCGCGCTGGTGGTCATAGTGGTTGGCCGCCTTCATGCCGGGCATATCCAGCCAGTAGACGCCGCGTATGAACTCGCGCCAGCCGAGGATCTGGCGGATGAAACCTTCGGCACCCTCCAGCGGCACGTGGCCGGCGCGATACGCCTGTTCGGCGGCGGCGACGACTTCGCGCGGATCGAGCAGGTGCAGGTTCAGCGCAACCGACAGCAATGAATGCCAGCCGGTCGGGGTGTCGGTCCACATCGCATCCTGATAGGTGCCGAAGTTGACCAACCGGGTGTCGATGAAGATGGTCAGCGCCTGCAAGGCTTGCTCGCGGGTGACGGGCCAGCAGAATTTTGCGAGTGAACCGGGATGCTCGGGGAAGTGGCGCTCGACCAGGGCCATCACGTCGCGCGTGATCGCATCCGGCTCGAAATGTGCGGGGGGCGGTATCAGCCCGGGGCCTGTACGTTTGGGCCAGGCGCTGCGATTGTCAGCATCGAAATTCCACGCACCGCCGACCGGCTCTGCACCCGCCATCAATACCCGGTACTGCTTGCGCATGACGCGATAGAAGAACTCCATGCGCAATTCCTTCTTGCCGCGCGCCCAGTCGGCAAAGGCCTGCCGGCTGCACATGAAGTGCGTGTCATCGACCCACTGCAAGGGAACGCCGGCTTCGCGGCAGACCTCGTCGATCAGCTGCTGCATGCGCAGCTCGCCGGCTTCGAGGACTTTGAGCTGCTGCGGCTGGTGCCGCGCCAGTGCTGTGCGCAGGCGCGATCCGAAGTCCGGCCCGGGCGCCTTGTCATCGAGTGCCACGTAGTCGATCGGCCAGCCACGGCCGGCAATCGCATCAGCGAAATGGCGCATGGCGGACAGGAATAGCGCAATGCGCGCCTTGTGCGACCAGACCACGGTTGCCTCGCCCGCCGCTTCGATCATCAGCACCCGGTCTTGCGCCGGATCAAAGCCGGCCAGCGCCGGACTGCTCGGATCCAGCTGGTCGCCCAACACCAGAATCAGCGTACGCATGCCTGAAATGCTTTCATATTAGAAACGAAATGGACCGAAAAGCCGCGAAAACGCTGGGATTTGCGCCGGTTGAATGGCTGCCAGGCAAATAACTGTAACGACAGCATTGATTCACTACACAAATTCCACGACTAGGATAAAATGACTGAACAGTTCAATTTTAAACCTTATGGTATTCCGGCGATGAAGACTCTCAAGACAGCATCCCTGAAGCACCCCCTCGGTTTGATGGCAGGCGCCCTGATGCTGGGAACGCTGCTGGCACTGTTGGCCTTGCTGGCGTTCGCGCCGCGCCCGGCGCAGGCGGCTGAATGTGCGCCGCTGCTGAACCACCAGTTCAAGCGCTTGCAGGACGAATCGCTGCAAAACCTCTGCCAGTACAGCGGCAAGGTGGCGCTGGTAGTGAACACGGCCAGCTACTGCGGCTTCACCTCGCAGTACGAAGGGCTGGAAAAGCTGTACGCGAAGTACAAGGACAAAGGCCTGGTGGTGCTCGGCTTCCCGTCCAATGATTTCAGTCAGGAGCCGGACGACAATAAGAAGATCGCCGACTTTTGCTACAACACCTACGGCGTGAAATTCCCGATGTTTTCGAAAACCTCGGTGAAGGGCAAGGAAGCCAACCCGCTGTTCGCCGCCATGGTGAAGGCCGGCGCCAAGGAGCCGGGCTGGAATTTCTACAAGTACCTGATCGATCGCGAAGGCAAGCTGGTCGGCAGCTACAACAGCATGACCCGGCCTGACGACAAGGCCTTTGTGGCGGCGCTCGAGAAGGCGCTGGCTGCACCTTAAGTTTTTCGCTGTGATGCCTCCCGGTCCCCTGGCCGGTGGCATGTCGGGGCGATCTTCCCCCAACCCGTATTTTCGTCCGACGGGCATCGCAGCTTTTTTATTCCAACCGCGGGCTCAGGCCCTGGGGACAAAGCATGAAGATTGCAGTCATCGGCGCCGGTATCTCGGGCCTGTCCTCGGCGTGGCAACTGTCACGCGCCGGCCATGAGGTGTCGCTGTATGAAGCGGGCGCCTATTTCGGCGGCCACACCAACACCGTGGATATCGACGTCGAAGGACAACGCTTCGGCGTCGACACGGGCTTCCTGGTCTTCAACCACCGCACCTACCCGAACCTGGTGCGCCTGTTCGACGAACTCAAGGTCGATACCACCGCCAGCGACATGTCGTTCGCGGTCAAGATGCCGATTCCGTCCAGGAGCGGCACGCGCATGCTGGAGTGGGCCGGCGCCAACCTCGACACCGTCTTCGCGCAAAGGCGCAACCTGCTCGATGCGCGCTTCCTGCGCATGCTGAAAGACATCCTGCGCTTCAACCGCCAGACCACGCAACTGGCGCAAGTGCCAGGCGCGATGGACGAGATACCGCTGGGCGATTTCCTCGACCAGCATGGCTACAGCGCCGAATTCCGCGACTGGTACCTGCTGCCGATGGCAGGCTGCATCTGGTCCTGCCCCACGGCGCAGATGCTGGCCTTCCCGCTCGCGACCTTCGTGCGCTTCTGCCACAACCATGGCCTGATCCAGGTGAACGACCGCCCGCAGTGGCACACCGTCACCGGCGGCGCGCGCCACTATGTGCAAAAAATGCTGCCCGCCATCGCGCACAAGTTCCTGCGCACCCCGGTCCATGGCATCACTCGCATCGCAGCCGGATTGCTGCAGCAGGTGCGCGTCGATTCCGCAATGGGCACGCGCCTGTATGACCGTGTGGTGCTGGCCACCCACAGCGACCAGACGCTGGCCATGCTGCAGGACGCGAGCGCCGAAGAGCGCAAGCTGCTGGGCGCGATTGGCTACCAGCCCAACCATGCGGTGCTGCATACCGACGCCCGCTGCCTGCCAGAACGCCGCAAGGCCTGGTCGGCATGGAATTACGAAAGCGCCGGCGCATCCGGCGGCGAAGCGCGCGTCTGCGTGCACTACCTGCTGAACATGCTGCAGCCTTTGCCGGTGAAGACGCCGGTGATCGTGTCGCTCAATCCCATCCACGAGATCGACCCCGACAAGGTGCTGGCCCGCTTCGACTATGCGCACCCGATCTTCGATGGCCCGGCAATCGCGGCACAGCGCGCGCTGGTCGACATCCAGGGCATGAACAACACCTGGTTCGCCGGCGCATGGACAGGCTACGGCTTCCATGAAGATGGCTTGAAATCCGGCTTGTCGGTGGCCGCCGCCATTGGCGCGCTTCCGCAGCAGATGCCGCTGCCCGGCCGCATGGCAGCGTGACCGGCACGACCAAGATTCACCACGCACGCAGGGCAAGCAAGGCAGACAAGGCACACAAGGCAGGAACGATGCACACACTCGCGAAACAGCCGTTGATCAGCATGGGACAGGTGCGCCACAGCCGCCTGCGTCCGGCCGCCAACAGCTTCCGCTATGGCGTCTACACGCTGATGCTGCCGCTGCGCACGCTGGGCACAGCGCCGCTGCCGACCCGGTTGTGCTCGCGCAATCGCTTCAACCTGCTGTCCTTCCATGATGCCGACCATGGCGACGGCCGCACGCCGCTGCTGGACTGGGTGGGCGGACTGCTGGCATCGGAAGGCATCAGCGATGCCGATGGCGAAATCTGGCTGCAGACTTTCCCGCGCGTGCTGGGCTATGTATTCAACCCGGTGTCGTTCTGGTTCTGCCATCGCAAGGATGGCGCGCTGCGCGCCATCGTCTGCGAGGTCAACAACACCTTCGGCGAGCGCCATTGCTACCTGCTCGACACCGGCGGCGCGATGCCCTGGGGCGTGGCGCTGGCGGCGCGCAAGGTATTCCATGTATCGCCCTTCTGCAACGTCGAAGGCGCTTACCGCTTCCGCTTCATGCGCACCACGCAGCAGGTCGGTGGCGAGAGCGTGGAGCGCATCGTCGCACGCATCGATTACGACGACAGCGAAGGCCCCTTGCTGCTGACCAGCGTCTCTGGTCGGCTACAGGCACTCACCGATGGCAGCGTCGCCGCCGCCTTCGTTCGCCATCCGCTGATGACACTGGGCGTGATCGCCCGCATCCACTGGCAGGCGCTGAAGCTGTTCGCCAAGCGCGTGCCCTTTTTCCGCAAACCCTTGCCGCCTGCGAGCCCGGTCACACGATGAACCAGCCCCTGATGCCTACCGCCGCGATCGAACGCGAGATCACTTCCAGCTATGCCCGCTCCGCTGCCGTGCCGACGCACGCAAAACTGGCGCTGCGCATGCTGCAGAAACTGCGCGACGGCGCGCTGCGCGTCAGCTGCCCGGACGGCACCGTGCTGAACTTCGGCAGCGAAGGCGCACCCATCACGCTCAAGCTCGACAGCTGGGCGCCGTTTGCCGCCGCGCTCAAATCCGGCGACATCGGCTTTGCCGAGAGCTACATCGCCGGCCAATGGCACACGGATGACCTGGCCGGCCTGCTGCAGCTGCTGCTGCGCAATCGCGCCGCGCTGGAAACGGCGATCTACGGCAGCTGGTGGGGCAGCCTGATGTACCGTGCGCGCCACCTGTTCAACCGCAATTCGAAATCGGGCAGCCGCCGCAACATCCACGCGCATTACGACATCGGCAACCGCTTCTACCAGCTGTGGCTGGACCCGTCGATGACTTACTCGAGCGCACTGTTCACCGATCCGGCGATGAGCCTGCAACAGGCGCAACAGGCAAAGTACCAGCGCATCTGCGACGAATTGCAACTGGCGCCGGGCGCGCGCCTGCTCGAGATCGGCTGCGGCTGGGGCGGCTTCGCCGAACTGGCCACGCGCCAGGGCGCGCATGTGACGGGCCTGACGCTGTCGACCGAGCAGCTCGCCTACGCACAGCAGCGGCTGGCGCATGCCGACCTCGCTGACAGCGCAGACCTGCGTCTGCAGGACTACCGCGACGTGCGCGGCGAGTTCGATGGCATTGCGTCGATCGAGATGTTCGAGGCCGTCGGCGAAGAGTACTGGGACAGCTATTTCGCCTGCGTGGCGCAGAGCCTCAAGCGCGGCGGCCGCGCCTGCATACAGACGATCACGATCGACGACGCGCTGTTCGAGCGCTATCGGCGCGGCACCGATTTCATTCAGCAGTACATCTTCCCGGGTGGCATGCTGCCGTCGCCGTCGGTGTTCCGTCATCACGCGCGCAAGCATGGCCTGCATGTCGTCAATGAACTGGCTTTCGGGCTTGACTACGCACGCACGCTGGCGGCCTGGCATGCCAGCTTCCTGCACGAACGTGAAGCGGTCGAGGCGCAGGGCTTCGACCAGCGCTTCATTCGCACCTGGCAGTTCTACCTCGCGTATTGCGAGGCCGGCTTCCGCGAACACAGCATCGACCTGTTCCAGTTCACGCTGGAGAAGGCCTGAAGGAGCACATCGTGGTCCTGTCGCAGCACGCCTCCGCTGTCTTCCGTCGCCGCCTGTGCCAGGTGCGTGGCGGGTCGGTGTGGCGAGCAGTGACGGGCCTGCTGCTGTGGGCAATGCTGGCAGCCTCGCCAACGATGCCGGTCGCGTTCACGCAATCGACAACGCCGGTGCCTGCAGCAATTCGGGCCGCGTTGCCGGATGCCGAGCTGAGCGGTGGTGGCAGCTATCGCTGGTTCGGCCTCAAGTTGTATGACGCCCGCCTGTGGTCGGCCCGCAAGGGGCTCTCGCCCGATAACTGGGAGGCGACGCCAATGGCACTGGAACTGGTCTATGCACGCACGCTGTATGGCGAGCGCATCGCGAAAGCCAGCGTCGACGAGATGCGCAACGTGGGCTTCGGCACGCCCGCCCAGCACGCGGCATGGCTGGACGCGATGAAGCGCGTGTTCCCGGATGTTTCAGAAGGCACGCAACTGGTGGGGATCTACCAGCCGGGCGGCGCTACCCGTTTCCTGCGCGACGGCCAGCCTGCGGGCGAGATTGCCGATCCGGAATTCGGTAAGGCCTTCTTTGCGATCTGGCTGCACCCCAAAACCAGTGCAGCAAAACTGAGGCTTGCGCTGTTCGGACTGAAACCATGACTGCGGCACTTGACCCGGCGATGAACGAGCATGCCAGCGATTTGATGCGCGATGGCGCAGCCAGTGCTGCGCGCACGCTGTCGACGACCGACCTGATTGCCTATGGCGTGTTCGGCCTGCCACTGGCGCTGGTCGCGCTGCCGGTCTATGTGCTGGTGCCGCAGCTGTACGCGGGCAGCCTCGGCCTGTCGCTGGCAGCAGTCGGCACCATCCTGCTCGCCGCACGCGTGCTGGACGCATTCATCGATCCGCTGCTCGGTCTCTGGATAGATCGTCACGCGCATCAACGCGGCCATGCCGGCTTCGTGCTGCTGGCCGTGCCGCTGCTGGCGGTCGGTTACCTGGCACTGCTGCATCCGCCGGCACTCGGCACAGCCGGCGCGGAGGGCAATCTGGCGCTGGGGGCCTGGTTCGGCGCCAGCCTGGTGCTGGTCTATGCGGGCTACAGCCTGGCGACGATTGCGCACAACAGCTGGGGCGCACAGCTGGCACCAGCGCGCGGCGAGCGTGCGCGACTGACGGCCATGCGCGAAGGCTGGGCACTGGCCGGCGTGGTGATGGCGGCGGCACTGCCTGCAGTGGCCGGACTGCCCGCACTGTCGGCCAGTTTCATCGTGCTGCTGTTCATTACGGTCGCGCTGTTGGTCCGTCGCGCGCCGCGCCCGATGTACAGCGCCGCGCGCGCACATTTCCGCGCGATCGACTGGCGAGCGCCGCTGCGCGTGGCGCGCTTCCGCAGCTTGCTAGCGGTGTTCGCCATCAATGGCATTGCCGCCGCCATCCCGGCCACGCTGTTCCTGTTCTTTGCATCGGACCGGCTGCAACTGGGCGCATGGTCAGGCCTGTTCCTGGTGCTGTATTTCGTGGCGGCTGCAGTCGCGCTGCCGCTGTGGGCAGGACTGGCCGCTCGCATTGGTGAGAAGCGCGCGTGGCTGGCGAGCATGCTGCTGGCCATCGCTGCGTTCGCATGGACTGCGCAACTGGGCAGCGGCGCACTGGTGGGCTTTGCGGTGATCTGCGCGCTGTCGGGCGTGGCGCTGGGTGCCGACCTCGCCTTGCCGTCAGCACTGCTGGCGGGCGTCATCCATGCTGCCGGCCACAGTGGCGAGCGCGAGGGCGCGTACTTCGGGCTGTGGAGCTGGATTACCAAACTCAATCTCGCGCTGGCGGCCGGCATCGCGCTGCCGCTGCTGCAATGGCTGGGCTATGTGCCGGGCGCGCCTGACGCGGCCGGCACGCAGGCACTGGTCCTGGCCTATGCGGTACTGCCTTGCGTGTTGAAGGCTTGCGCTGCGCTGTTGCTGTGGCGCGCGCCACTGGATGAAGTGTGAAGACGGCACGAGCAGCGACGCCGACCAATGATGAAAAGGAATGATCACCATGAATGCATGGCATGCAACACACAGGGCGTGGCTGAAGCGGCTGCTGGCACTGCTGGTGGCCGCCTTGCTGGCCGGATGCGGGGCAACGATGAAGCCTGCTGACTACGCGGCCGAACGGCCACTGCTGGACCTGAAGACTTACTTCAACGGCACCGTCGATGCCTGGGGCGTGTTCCAGGATCGCTCGGGCAAGGTCGTCAAGCGCTTCACGGTGGTCATGCATTGCCACTGGGACGGCGACACCGGCGTGCTGGACGAGGACTTCACGTATTCGGATGGCACGACGCAAAAGCGGGTCTGGACGCTGAAGAAGGTTGGCGAGAACCGTTACGTGGGCACCGCCTCGGATGTGGTCGGGGAAGCCATCGGTGAAACCGGTGGCAATACCTTGAACTGGAAATATGTGCTGGCGCTGCCGGTAGATGGCCGCACCTGGCACATGGATTTTGATGACTGGATGTATTTGATGGATGAGAACGTGATGCTCAACCGCGCAGTGATGAGCAAATTCGGCTTCCGCCTCGGCGAAGTCACGCTGTCATTCCGCAAAAGGCCTGCCTGATATGTTTCATTTGCAGTCACCCGGCCAGACTCGCATGCGCGGCGCTCCGCTGCTGCGCAGCGACTGGACCATGAATCCCCACATCAGCAGCTGGAAGGGCCGTCGCGTCTGGGTCATTGGCGCATCGAGCGGCATTGGCGCCGAGACGGCGCGCATGCTGCTCGCGCACGGTGCGCGCGTGGCCTTGTCTGCACGCAAGGCCGATGCGCTGCACGACATCGCAGCCGGCCATCGTGACGCCATGGTGTTGCCGCTGGATGTCACCCGCCACGATCAAGTGCTGGCCGCGCGCGACGTGCTGGCGAGCGCATGGCAGGGCATCGACCTGATACTGATCGTGGCCGGCGCTTACTGCGAGATGAGGGTCGATAATTTCGACATGCAGGTGGTCGACCGACTGATCGATGTGAACCTGCGTGGCGTGTTCCATTGCATCGATGCCGCATTGCCGGTGTTGCTGAAGCAACCGGGCAGCGGCATCGGCATCGTGTCCTCGGTCGCCGGCTACAGCGGCTTGCCACGCGCACTGGCCTACGGGCCGACCAAGGCGGCGCTGATCAATTTGGCAGAATCGCTGTACTTCGACTTGCACCCGCGCGGCAATTCGGTCTACCTGATCAATCCGGGCTTCGTGGCCACACAGGCGACCGCCGCCAATGATTTCGACATGCCAGGGCTGATCAGCGCGCCCGAGGCTGCGGGTCATATCTTGCGCGGCATCGAGCGTGGCGTCTTCCACATCCATTTCCCGCGCAATTTCACGAACTGGTTGCGGGTCGCCCGGATGCTACCCTACCGGTGGTATTTCTGGCTCACCCACAAAGTCACCGGTTTATGAATGACATCCCCGCACACGAAGCCAGCCTCGCCAGGCTGGTGGCTTTCTTTGAAACGATAGCCCCCGATACGACCGGCCAGCTGGCATCGGTCTATACGGACGATGTGTACTTCAAGGATCCGTTCAATGAAGTGCGCGGCCTGCCGGAAGTGACGCGCATCTTTACGCACATGTTCCGGCAAGTCGATGCGCCGCGCTTCGTGGTCACCGGCAGTGTGCTGCAGGGCGACCAGGCTTTCCTGACCTGGGACTTCCTGTTCCGGATGAAACGCTTCTCGGATGAGGTGCAGTGCATACGCGGCGCGACGCACCTCAAGTTCGCCGCCGATGGCCGCGCGAACTTCCATCGCGATTACTGGGATGCAGCCGAGGAGCTGTATGAAAAGCTGCCGCTGCTGGGCAGCATGATGCGCGGGCTCAAGCGGCTCGCGCGCAGCTGACCGAACCGGAGTTACGCAGACTCGCCCGGCTTGCGGCGACTGCGCGGCGTGCTGCCTTGCTTGCGTTGGCTGCTGCCAGTGTCACGACTGGCGCGACTGGCACGACTTGCACTGCTCGCGCCACCGGCGCTACCTGCAGTGCCGCCGGCCGCCTTGCTGGCCGCAGGCTTCTTCTTTGCGGTGCCCGACTTGCGGCCCGCTTTCTTCGCCGGCGGCGGCGTCATCGCCTGGTTCACGGCTTGCTGGAACTGGTCTTGCACCGCATTCCACCAGACGGCCGGATTGGCGAATGGCGCGGCCATCCCGGCAGGGTCGGCTTGATGGCCAGCGTGTGACTCGGCATCATCGGCAGGCTCGGCTTCATGCGCCCTGGCTGATGCGAACGGCGATTCGAAGATGGGCTTCTCGTCGGCAGCTGCAGCAGTCGCCGCACCCGAGGCGCCCGCGACATCCGAGGCCGCCTGTGCAAAGGTTTCGCTCATCGAGCGCAAGGCCGACAAGGTGGCGCTCTGCACTTCGAGTGCCTGTATCGAGCCGCGCAGCATGTTCATGTTCATCTGCAGCCACGATTCGACGGCCTTGAGGTCGGCGATCTGTTTGTCGATTTCCTCGGGCGACATCGACGGCATAGCCATGCCGGGGATCTTCATCGACCCCCACAGGTTCTTCACGAACTCCAGCGTATCGCCCATCGCGTTTGCGCCGGGAATGCCATTCATGCCGCTGCTGGACATCGCTTCCTCCGTGTCGGGACGGGGCGGTACCGCCGCCACTGCGCCTCTTGCTTCGCAGCTTAGCAGATGACAGCGGGCGGGCAAGGGCAGCGTAAGGCCTGTACGCAGGATGCGTGTCAAACGGAAAACGAATAGGGCAGGATGGCAAGGCATGGCGCAGCGGCAAGTCGGTCTGCGGCATGTGGCTGCGATCGGACGCTGAACACGGCGGGTTCGAGCTTGCATTTGCTTACATTGATCCGGCCCGCGCGACGCGTGCGGCGGCGTGATTTCATTACACTAGCGTCATGTCCCCGCGCCCGGCTTTCCCGTCCTCACTCCGCCTTTCGCAGCGCAAGCTCGGCTTCATGCTCGGCTTCCTGCTGCTGGTGCTGGTCGCGCACCTGGCCGTGATCGAATGGCTGCGTCATGAGTTGCCACTGGTAGCGCTGCTCGATGAGGATGAAGACGACAGCATTGTCAGCATCACGCTGCAGGCGCCGCCGGATCCGCCCAGCGTACCGCCGGTCATGCCGAAAATAAAGGAATTGCCGCCGCCGAAAGCCGCTGACAAGAGCATGCCGGTGGCTGCCGTGCCGGCCACCGAGACACCGGTCGCGGCAATACCCGACACACCCGCCGCATCCCCGGCGCCGGCAGCCGAAGCGCCCGCCGCTGCCGACAGCCAGGCCCTGTCGACGACCAGCGAAGCGCCGGCAGAAGCCGAGGCCACTGCCGAAGCCGCACCGCAGACTTCGGCTCCCGCCTTGTTCGAACGCGTCAGCTTGCCGCCATCGGCCGAGCTGTCATATGCGGTGGTGGGCTTGCGCAATGGCAGTCGCATCAGCGGCCACGGCAAGATCACCTGGAAGCAGGATGGCCAGCGCTATTCATTGACGGGCGAGGTCGGTGTGCTGTTCTTCACGCTGCTCAGCTACAAGAGCGTCGGCGAGGTAAGCCAGATCGGGCTGGCGCCCACCACGTATGCGGAAAAGCGCATCGGCCGCTCGCAGACGAACACGCACTTCCAGCGCGAGCGCAACAGCATCAGCTTTTCCGCATCGACTGATGCCTATCCGTACAAGGGTGGCGAGCAGGACCGCAGCAGCTGGATCTGGCAGCTGGCCTCGCTGGGGCGCGGCGACCCGGACAAGTTCGAATCGGGACTGGTGTTCGACATGTCGGTCGCCGGCCACAAGTCACTCGATGGCTGGCGCGTTTATGTGAATGGGCGCGAAAATGTCGAATTGCCGCAAGGCGCGATATCGACCTGGCGGCTGTCGGTGATCCCCGGTGAGAACAGCTTCGACCGGCAGTTCGACCTGTGGCTGGCGCCCGAACGCGACTGGTATCCGGTCATGCTGCGGCATGTCGACAAGGCGGGCAACAGCGTCGAGATGCTGCTGACCGAGGTGAAGCAATGACGTCGGTAACGGCGTGCAACAGGAAATCGAGCAAGCAAGTGGACACCCTGCAAAACCGCGGCATGGCCGCATCTGTCATCAACGCCCTCATCGCGATATTGAGCGTGGCCAGCCTCGCCTTCATTGCGCCCGGCCCGTCCGCCGCCGCCGACAAGATGACGGTCAACCCGCCGCCTTCAGCCCAGCTCGACTACAGGATACGCGCCGACGTGATGGGGCTGGTGCTGGAAGGCACCAGCCAGATCAGCTGGACCAACGACGCAAGCCGCTACGCGCTGCAGCTGGAGACGCGTACCGCACTGACTGGCGTGCTGCTGACCGACAAGAGCGAAGGCGGCTTCGACAGCTATGGCATCGCGCCGGACAGTTATTCGATGCGACGCTTCCGCAAGGACCCGGCGGTCGCGACTTTCGACCGCAAGACAGGGCAAATCAATTTCGCCGGCAATGGCGCACCGTACAAATTGCAAGGTGGCGAACAGGACCGGGCCAGCGTGCTGTGGCAATTGCTGTCGACGGCGCGCGCACGTCCGGCACTGGTGCCCGGCAACACCTGGACTTACTATGTCGCCGGCCATCGTGGCGGCGAACCCTGGAGCTTCCTGCTGAAGGACAAACAGAAAGTGCAGACCGGCCTCGGCGAGGTGGAGGCATGGCATTTCGCCCATGTCCCTGCGGACAAGAAGGCCACCACCCAAGTCGACATCTGGCTGGCACCATCGCAGGAGTGGTTCCCGGTGAAGATACGCTTCTCCGAGCCCAACGGCGATTACATCGAACAATCCCTGAACAAGATCACGCGCAAATGAATGCCATCACCAACCCCATGACGCGCAGCGTCGGCCAAGGAGCGCTGCAATGAGCGTGCCGCCGAACTCGCCGAATCCGCCGAAGACTTCCGACCAGCCGGACCGCCATGCTGCACTGGTGCTGTTCTCGGGCGGACAGGATTCCGCCACCTGCCTGGCGTGGGCCTTGTCCCGGTATGAGCGCGTCGAGACGCTGGGCTTCGACTACGGGCAACGGCATGCGGTCGAGCTTCAGGTGCGGCAGCCCTTGCTCGACGCCATGCGCGCGTTCAAGCCGGAATGGCGCGAGCGCCTCGGCGACGACCATATGCTCGACCTCGGCGTGCTGGGCAAAGTGTCCGATACGGCGCTGACCAGCGATGCGGCGATCACGATGCAAGCAAATGGCTTGCCGAACACCTTCGTCCCGGGACGCAACCTGCTCTTCCTGACCCTGGCCGCGGCGCTGGCTTATCGCCGTGGCATCGCGGTGCTGGTCGGCGGCATGTGCGAGACCGATTACTCCGGCTATCCGGACTGCCGGCATGACACGCTGCAGGCGCTGCAATCGGCGCTGCAGCTGGGCATGGCGACCGATGTCGCGATAGAAACGCCGCTGATGTGGCTGGACAAGGCCGCCACCTGGACGCTGGCCGAAACGCTGGGCGGCATGCCGCTGGTCGATCTGATCCGCAGCGACACGCATACCTGCTATCTCGGCGAGCGCGGTGCCCTGCATGACTGGGGCCATGGCTGCGGCCATTGCCCCGCCTGTGAATTGCGTGCGAAAGGCTATCGGGAGTACATAGCTCAGGCTGCGTGACGGCCGGCCTGCGGTGCCGGTGCCGGCGCGGGAGCAGGAGACGTCCCCGCCTGCAATGCCGCCAGCAGTGCCGCCTGCTTTTCCTTTGCATTGCGCAGGTGGCGCTCCTTCACATGGCCATAGCCGCGAATGTCTTCCGGAATGCTGGCCAGCTCGACCATCTGCGACAAGCGCTCCGCCGTCAGCGACGGCAGCAGGCGCGCGATCGTGTCGCGGTACTCGACGATCAATGCACGCTCGGTCCTGCGCTCTTCGGTATGGCCAAACACATCAAGCATGCTGCCGCGCAGGAAGCGCAGCTTTGCCAGCAGCGGGAATACCTTGCCGACCCAGCTGCCAAACTGCTGTTTCACCAGATGGCCTTGCGCATCGCGCTTTGACAGCAGCGGCGGTGCGAGGTGGTACTTGATCTGGTAATCGCCTTCGAACATGCCGGCAAT
>JACCDR012017404.1_pt1 | contig 20999 bp, 19 predicted proteins | sample 7446431 | NCBI WGS metagenome assembly JACCDR01 (sample SAMN15323443, study PRJNA562643) | freshwater metagenome | isolation source: river surface water | place: USA:Blue River Watershed | collected 2017-08-17 | reverse complement strand
TGCGGTACTCGGCAGGCGGGGGCGGTTTCGGTGGCGCGATTCCCTCGACTTTGCTGTACGGCCAGGTTGTGGGCCAGTAACTCTTCGACTGCAAGGCGCCGCAAGCCGGGGGCTGCGCCACTCAGTAGGTCGGTAATCGGTGTGCCGGTGGGTGGGTGATGGGCAAGCAGTAAGGCGTCCTCGAGCGACACCGCGGCAAACAGGGGTTTTAGCACAGTCGGCAGTGGCTGACCGGCTAGAGGATCTTGCAGAGGCTGTGCTGCCAGCTGGTCTAGTGCTTGAACAACCCAGCCGTGAAAGCTGTTTTGACTCAAACCCTCCGTCAGGGAATAGATGGGCGTCAGGTGATCCTCCAGGCCATGCAAGTCATCAACTGAGGCAATTGCCTGATATTCCGGGTGATAGACTTCCAGCCCTAAAGAGCCCGGCCTCGGCTCGCCATAACAGCGCAGGCATTGCCCCGGTTTGAAGAGCGGCGAGCGCAGGGCAAAGGCGTGATAAAACCGCAGGGGCACAGTACCGCTGTCATCCTCGAGAAATACCACGAGGCTCTGGCGTTTGCCCTTGAGTGTCTCGACCCGTGCGATGTGGCCTTGAAATACTGCCGGTTGCAGAGGCCGCAGCGCGCTGATGGCCGATAGGTGACTACGGTCGACATAGGTGCGCGGCAAATAAAAAAGGAGATCGAGTAAGCTGTGCAGCCCGAGTCGCGTCAACCGCTCGGCGGCGCGCGGCCCCACACCACTCAGTGTGCGAACTGGCCGCTGTTCGAGGGGAACCGGGGGTCTAGTCACGGCGATCTGCGGGTTTAGAAACTGGTAATGGCGTCGGCACAGGACCTGGCGGCCTCGCGCAGGACATCAATCGCCTTGTGACGCGGAAAGCTCGCCCGCCAGGCCAGGCCCACGGTGCGTTTGGGAGCATTGCCGGCAAAGGGGCGGGTGGTGAGCAGCGGATTGTGATCCTTGGCGGCAGATATCGGTAAAACGCTGATCCCAAAACCCGACGCCACCATGTGTTTGAGCGTCTCGAGCGAGCTGCCTTCGGCTGCGGTATGCACCAGCCCTTGCAGGTTATGGGTTTGATCGCGCAAATTGGGCAAGGCTTCGAGGACCTGATCGCGAAAACAATGCCCCTTACCCAATAACAGCACGTTATAGTCATCGAGCGAGGCCGGGTCTATGAGCGTCTGCCGGGCCAGCGGGTGATCGGCGGCCATCTGCACCACAAAGGGTTCTTCGTACAGGACTTGAGTCAGCACATCGGGCTCTGTGAAAGGCAGGGCGACTATGATGGCATCCAGCTCGCCTTGGCGAATCCGCTTGCGCAGCGTGGCGGTAAAGGTTTCGTCGACGTAGAGTGGCATCTGCGGTGCCAGGCTGCGCAGCTTCGGGATCATGCGGGGAATCAAGTAGGGCGCAACCGTAAAAATAGCCCCAAGACGAAGCGGTTCGCTCAAATGGTCTTGGCTATTGCTCGCAAGGTCTTTGATGGCGTTGACCTGCTCGAGCACCCGCTGTGCTTGAGCGATGATTTTTTGGCCGACCGGCGTGGGGTGCACGCGCGTTTTGGAGCGCTCAAAAATGGCGGTGTTCAATTCGTCTTCGAGCCGCTTGACTGCCACGCTCAGTGTCGGTTGCGCGACGTGACAGCGATCCGCTGCGCGGCCAAAATGCTGCTCCTGAGCCAATACCACTATGTAACGCAATTCTGTGAGAGTCATAGATTTGGCTCCAGGCTATGAGGAAGGTCATGTTAATCAATTCATTTCATTTTCGTCACCCGGTTTTTGCCTTGCACGAGTCTGGCTCGGCTGGCGCTCGATCCAACCAGTCGGTTTGTGTAAAGCCGGTTTGGTTGTGGATTGGGGCAGGCGATTTGGCGCAACAGGCGGGGAGTTATCTGGATACTACGGCGATGCAGGTGCACAGCCTCAGTCGCAGCCCACGAACCTGGCCGACGCAGAGCCATATCGGCGATGCCGCAGAGCCCGGCTGTTTAGAAAAGCTCATCGCCGACCTGAAGCCGGAGGGCATTGTTTTAACCTTGGTGCCAAATGGTGAAGGGGAGGCCGGTTATCGGCGTGGTTACTGGGCCGTGGTGGAGCAATTAATCGCCGCCTGCAAGGCCGCAGACTATCAACCCCAGATACTGTTTTGCTCCAGCACCTCTGTGTATCACCAGTCAGCGGGGGAGTGGGTCGATGAAAGCAGTCCTTGCCAGCCAAGCCATTACACGGGTCAGGTCTTGCTGGCCTGCGAGACGGCTTTACACAATACCGGCTGGCCCTTGGTGGTACTGCGGTTAGGGGGCATTTATGGGCCTGGGCGCGACTATGTGATTCGGCAGGTCGAGGCGGGCCTTGGCGGCGGTGACGAGTGGACCAACCGTATTCACAGTCAGGATGCCGCAAGGGCCATGGCCTGGATCATAGAACGCCTGCGCCAAGGTATGCCGGTGCCGCGCTGTTTGCTGGGAGTGGATCGAGAGCCCTGCCGCTCGCGCGACCTGCGTGCCTTTATCGCCGCCGAGCGCGGTTGGCCCGCCCCTCAAGCCTCTGCCGCTGGGCGCGGTGGCAATAAGCGCTGCCGCAGTGATCGTTTGGCGGAATGGGGTTTTCACTGGAATTATCCGAGCTATCGCGAGGGCTATGCCATTCGGCCCTTGACGCCTGCCTGATTGAAACCCTCTTGATTGAAATAGCGGCCGTTGATCGCTTTTTGAGCGGCTAAGCAAAAGCCTGTATTGGCGGGCTCTCTAGCCGCTTATCCACAGCTTTTGCCGCCGCTGATTCAACCGCAGTGTGAAAAACTTCCGAGGTTTCAGGCTCAGGCGGGTGTCGCTACGGGTTTTGGGTGCGCCGGGTGCGCGGTGACCTCAAAGAGGCTGTCGGCGTCTGTTTCCTCGCCAAATTGCTGTGCCTGTGCCAGTGCAGCCAGCAAGTCGGCCAGCAGTTGGGTGGGCATATGCCCCTGTCGGGCGGCGGTTTCTGCGGTTCTGGCCACCTGAGTTAAGGCCACAAACCCGGTATATCCCACGCCACCGCATAAACGGTGAATCAGGTCATAGTGCGCCGGTGCAATGGCGATAGAGGGTTCGTCAGGACTTGTGTTCTCGTCAACAAGGCTTGCCAGTGGTTGGGGATATAGCGGGGATTGCGGATATAACGGGGATTGAGACAGTAGCAGCGGCTGAAGGTGCAACACAGTCGCGGGGATTTCGGCCAAAAACCCCTGGTGCAGTTCGCGGGCCAGCTCGGCATTGTCGCGGCAACGCGCGAGACTTTCGCCCAATTGGAACACCGGCAAGGTGTCTGTAGGCCTTGTGGACGTCGTGAGTTTTGTGGCAACTCTGAGCCCTGCAGGAGCGGATATAACGGCTGACGGGTGTAACGACGGATTTGATCGGCCAGGCTGCTTGGCGCTGTGCCAGCGTCGCAAGACCTCATCCAGACTTTCGCGACTGAGCGGTTTGGTGACAGCATCATCCATGCCGGCAGCCATGACGCGCAAACGCTCTTGTGCGTCGGCATTGGCCGTGACCGCGATGATCGGGGTTCGCGCCAAGCCATTGGCCTGTTCGTGCTGCCGGATGGCGCGGGTAGCCGCCACGCCGTCGCACAGGGGCATCTGCACGTCCATCAGTATCAGATCGGGCGGCTCCGCTACAAAGGCTTGTTCCGCCTCCAGTCCATTGCGAGCCATCACACAGCTGTGCCCGGCTTCAGTCAAAAAAAGCGTCATCAAGCGTGCATTGCTGGGGTTGTCATCGGCCAGAATCACGCGCAAAGAGGGCAGAGGGGGGCTCATTGCATGGCTGGACTCGGCGTTTGAGACAGGCCGCACGAGAGAGGCTTGGAGACTGGCGTTTTTCATGCGCTCTTGCAGCTGTTCGAGCGCTTGACGACTGGTTTTGGCTCTCTGCTCGGCGGCTTTGCAGGCTTCTTCCAAGTCGATAACGTGAATCTCCAAGGCTTCCAGGCTTTCGTAAAGCTCGGCGGTGGTGTCTTGTAGTTGTTGTTCACGATTTTCGCGATCCTGCTGCCAGCGCTGGAACAGGTCGATAAAAAACTGCGCGCTGGGCGCCAACCAGGGTGGCGGCTGGCCCAGGTCCGGTGCCCGGCGTGCCTCCAGCGCCTGCGGGGAATCCAGCCAGGCGCGCATTCGACGCTGCAACTGTTCAAGCGGCAGTCGGTAATCGCGCTCGAGTTGCCAGGCGAGCAGCGCGAGCGCCAGGCTGCAGATCACTATCATGCCGGCTGCGACGGCGGTGTAGACCAGCCAGGTCGTGTTGGGGTGCCGGCTGATGCCAATCAGTCGCCAGTGGGGATCTGTTTCGATGGCCAGTTGCTGATAGTGCAGCCCATTGGCCTGCCAGTGCTGAGGCGGTTCGGCGGGCAGCGGGCGCAGGCCATGGTGTGGTCTGCCCGATTGCGCGGCAATCTGTCCCTCGGCATCGACCAGCAGCAGCTCGATATAGTCGCCGGACGCTAAAAAACTGCCACTCAAGTCGGCAAAACGCACCAGGGTACTGGCCGGGTGGCGATTGCGTTCGGTGTGCCAGAGTTGTTCGAGTAGGCGTTGGCTGGCTTCTCGGCGCGACTGGGTTTGGTGCTGATGCAAAAACGCGAGGCTGCCAATGCAGAGACTGGTGCAGGCGGCCAGCAGCCAGCCGTAATGGCGCAGTAGGCGCCGGAAGAGTTCGACTTGCCCGCCTCGGTGGAGGGGTGTCGCCTGGGCAGGGGTGTCAAGCATGGTATGTCCTGAGTCGTTAAGTTCCAGAGGAGCGGTCCGGGCTACATCTTACAATGTCTGCCGTTGAAGGGCTTAGAGTGCTTGCCGCTCACGGGTTTGGAAGGCCTGCCGCTCGCGAGCAGTGGGTCACGGGTTTAGGGGGCTTTGGCGGCGTCAAGGCTAGGGCGCCAAAGCGAGTGGGCAAGGTGCGGGGGTGGCTTGCCAGCGGTCATTCTGGTACTGTGCCCGGCGCTCTGCGCGGCTAGTTGGCGCCGCGCGGCCCTTAGATCCCACGTTAACCCTGAAGAGGATATCGACATGGCTTTTGAATTGCCCCCCTTGCCCTACGCCAAAGACGCCTTGGCACCGCATATTTCAGCAGAGACCCTGGAGTTTCACCACGGCAAGCACCACCAAGCGTATGTCACCAAGCTCAATACCCTGGTGCCCGGCACTGAGTTCGAGGGTAAAACGCTGGAAGAGGTCATCAAAACGTCCAGTGGCGGTATCTTTAACAATGCTGCCCAGATTTGGAATCACACCTTCTACTGGCACTGTTTGAGCCCGCAAGGCGGTGGCGCTGCGACAGGCCCTGTTGCCGAGGCCATCACGGCAGCGTTTGGCAGCTTTGACAAGTTCAAAGAAGACTTCACTAATTCCGCCATTAATAACTTCGGTTCCTCTTGGACTTGGCTTGTGAAAAAAGCCGATGGCTCAGTGGCTATCGTCAATACCAGCAATGCCGGAACGCCGCTCACCGATGCGAGCCTGACGCCTTTGCTGACGGTGGACCTGTGGGAGCACGCCTATTACATCGATTTTCGTAATGCTCGTCCCACTTACCTCAACGCTTTTTGGTCCTTGGTTAACTGGTCATTTGTGAACCAGAATTTCGCAGCCTAATGTCTTGGGCGGCCTGGCCGCCCTGAAAGTGAGTGTGATGGAGTTTGGTCTTCTGTGAAGCCCAGGCCGTCAGGTGCAGAAACCATGAGGTACACAAAGCCGTGAGGTATAAAGGGTTATGAGTGAAAGGCGAGAGCCCACAGTCAGCCGTGTGGGGTTTGATGAGGACGAGGTCGGTCTCACCGTGACCCGCACCCCCAAAGCGGTTTCTGCCAGGGTTGATAGATACCCTGTCTCCGCCTCTCCCTTGGCGCCCTTGGCTTTAGTGGCCGGGCTTTTGGCCTTGGCAGGGGTGGCGTGGCTGGTGTGGCAGCAGCAGCAGTTTGAAACCTTGTATCAAACGGGCCAAACCGGCAACCAGACTCAACAGCAGCTGGTCGACACCCGCCTGCAAGACCTCGAAAAGAAGCTCGCGCTCACCGGCGACACCTCACAGCAGTCAGTGGCCTCCTTGACTGCCATCTTAAAAAGTCTGGAAACGTCTGTGAAATCGCAAGGCGATGAAATCCGCAAGCTCTGGACCCAATCCAACGACCAGCAACGGGTGCTGGCCGATACCAAAAAACGTCTGGATGACACAATAAAAAGCACTGCGAGCCTGAATCAGGCTTTTGATGGTGTGAAAAACGCCCTAGAGGCTGAGCAAAAAGCGCTCAAGTCGGCTCTGGCCGATGTGAAAGCTGAGCTGGCCGTTCTGGGTGAAGTGCAGGAGTCTCAGCAAGCAGCCTTTTCAAAAACCCAGTCCATTGGTGCTGAGTTTCAAGGGCTAAAAACCGATCTCAATCGCCGTATCGCAGCCAATGAAGAAGCCATTCGCGCTTTTGATGCCTTCCGAGTTCAGGTCAACCGGCAATTATTACAAATGAGCCCGCGGGCTCAGTAAAACTTATCAGTTAGGAGTGTCTTCATGCCCTCTCGTCAAGATCTAGCCAATGCCATTCGTGCGCTCAGCATGGATGCCGTCCAAAAAGCCAAAAGTGGGCACCCGGGTGCGCCCATGGGCATGGCCGATATCGCCCAGGTCCTTTGGTGTGATTTTTTAAAACACAATCCGCAAAATCCCAGCTGGAGTGACCGCGACCGCTTTGTGTTGTCCAACGGTCACGGCTCTATGCTGATTTATTCGCTGTTGCACCTCTCGGGTTATGATCTGCCGATTGACGAATTAAAACAATTCCGCCAGTTGCACTCCAAAACCCCCGGCCATCCGGAATACGGTTATACCGCCGGTGTTGAAACCACTACAGGCCCTCTCGGCGCCGGTATCTCTAACGCCGTGGGTATGGCGATTGCCGAAAAAGTCTTGGCCGCACAGTTCAATAAACCCGGCCACACACTCGTCGACCACAACACCTATGTGTTCTTGGGCGATGGCTGCTTGATGGAAGGTATTAGCCATGAAGCCTGTTCATTGGCCGGTACCCTCGGCCTTGGCAAGTTGGTCGCCTTTTGGGATGACAACGGCATTTCGATCGATGGCCATGTTGAAGGCTGGTTTACGGATGACACCCCCAAGCGCTTTGAAGCCTACGGCTGGCACGTGATTCCGGCAGTGGATGGCCACAATCCGGAGGCCATCAAGGCGGCGATTGAAGCGGCCCGCGCTGAAACCGGTAAACCTACCTTGATTTGCTGCAAAACCATTATTGGTTTTGGGTCGCCCAACAAACAAGGCAGCCACGACTGCCACGGATCGCCGCTCGGCGATGATGAGATTGCCGCAGCCCGTGAGTTCCTCAAGTGGCCCCATAAACCCTTCGAAATTCCCGCCGATATTTATGCCGCTTGGGATGCCAAAGCCCGTGGCGATAAAGCCGAAGCCGCCTGGAATGCCCGCTTTGATGCCTATAAAGCGGCCTACCCCGAGCTTGCTGCTGAGTATGAGCGCCGTGTGATTCGGGGCGAATTACCCGCCGATTTTGATGCCAAAGCCGAGGCCTTCATTCGCGAGTGCCAGGCTAAAGGTGAGAACATCGCCAGCCGCAAAGCCTCACAAAATGCTATAGGGGCCTTTGGTGCCCTTCTGCCCGAATTGCTTGGGGGTTCAGCGGATTTGGCTGGGTCAAACCTGACTTTGTGGAAAGGCTCAAAAGGCATTTCCAAAGAGGATGCCAGCGGTAACTACCTGTTTTACGGGGTGCGCGAGTTTGGTATGAGCGGCTTGATGAACGGCCTCGCTCTGCACGGCGGTTTTATCAACTATGGCGCGACCTTTTTGATGTTTATGGAATACGCGCGCAATGCGGTGCGTATGTCTGCCCTGATGGGTATTCAAAACATCTTTGTTTACACCCATGACTCGATTGGCCAGGGTGAAGACGGCCCCACTCACCAGCCGGTTGAGCAGGTTGCCAACCTGCGTATGACGCCCCGTCTACGCACCTGGCGTCCTTGTGATGCCACTGAGTCGGCTGTCGCCTGGAAAAACGCCATCCAGTATAAAAAAGGCCCGTCCGCCTTGATTTTCAGCCGCCAAAATCTCGCCGCTATGGCACGCACTGAGCAGCAAGTGGCCTTGATCGAGAAGGGCGGCTACATCCTGCGCGATTGCGCTGGTACGCCCGACGCCATTTTGATTGCGACAGGTTCCGAGATGGAATTGGCCGTCAAGTCGGCCGAGGCTCTGACCGCTAAAGGTAAAAAAGTGCGTGTGGTGTCTATGCCCTGTACCAACCTGTTTGATGCCCAAGATGCGGCTTACAAACAAGCGGTACTGCCGGTTGAAGTCACCGCCCGTGTCGCCATTGAAGCGGCGCACGTGGATTACTGGGCTAAGTATGTCGGTCTTGAAGGCGCCGTGGTGGGCATGGAAAGCTTTGGCGAATCAGCTCCCGGCAATGTCCTCTATGAGCACTTTGGTTTCACGGTCGACAACGTGGTCAATACCACATTGGAATTGATCGCCTGATAGGCTCCAAGCCCCAAGGCGCCGCGAGGCGCCTTTTCATTGACTTTCGTTTTTTAATCCAAGGAGTTGCCCATGTTGGTCAAACTCATGACTGATCTCGATCTTAAAGGTAAGCGCGTCCTGATTCGCGAGGATCTGAATGTGCCCATTCTGGATGGCAAAGTCACCTCTGACTTGCGCATCCGCGCTGCGCTACCCAGTTTAAAAGCCGCCTTGGATGCGGGCGCCAAAGTGATGGTGATGAGCCATCTCGGTCGCCCGACTGAAGGCGAATACGACGAGCAATACTCGCTCAAGCCGGTGGCCGAGTGCTTGTCGCAACTGCTCGGCAAGCCGGTGCGCCTGATTCGCGACTGGAAGCAAGGCCTGGAGATGGCCGATGGCGATTGTGTGCTGCTTGAAAACGTGCGCTTTAATCTGGGTGAAAACAGCGATGATGAGGGCTTGTCCAAGGCCTACGCCAGCTTGTGTGATGTGTTTGTGATGGATGCCTTTGGCACGGCGCACCGCGCTCAGGCCTCAACCCACGGTGTAGCCCGTTTTGCTCCGGTAGCCTGTGCTGGCCCGCTGTTAGCGGCAGAGCTTGCAGCCTTGGATAAATCGCTCGCCAAACCGGCTCGCCCCATGGTGGCCATAGTGGGTGGATCCAAAGTGTCGACCAAGCTCACGGTGTTGGACGCTCTCTCAAAGATCGCGGATATCCTGATTGTTGGCGGCGGCATTTCCAATACTTTTGTAGCGGCATCTGGTTATGAAGTGGGCAATTCCCTGCACGAAAAAGACCTGATCCCCGAAGCTCAGCGGTTGTGTAAAACCACGCAAGTCATTTTTGCGTCGGATGTACGCGTAACTCAAGAAGGCTTCAAAAGCTGGCACCACGGCTCACAAACTGCCGTGCGCAAGATCGACGCCATAGCGGCGGACGAAGAAATCATCGACTATGGTCCCGAGACGGCCGCCCGCGTCGCGGACATCATCAAAAATGCCAAAACCATTCTCTGGAATGGCCCTTGTGGCGTGTTTGAATTTGATGCCTTCGCTCAGGGAACCGAAACCGTTGCGCGCGCCATCGCAGACAGTGACGGCTTCTCGATCGCGGGCGGTGGCGATACCCTGGCCGCCATTGATAAGTTCAACTTGACTGATGGCATCTCCTACATCTCAACCGGTGGCGGTGCCTTTTTAGAATACGTCGAAGGCAAAAAGCTGCCCGCCGTGGCGGTGCTTGAAACCCGCGCCAAGGGTTAAGTGGGTCGCCGGCGGTACGGTTTTTTGCCGGCATAACAGCGTCTCGTGTGTAAACGTGTGGAATCATTCATGGCAACAGCTCAATCAGCGTCAGAGGCTTCGAGTCCCGATGCGGGTTTTGAAGTGCAGCGAGCCCAAGCGCTGCTGGCAGACTTTGAACACTGGCAGGATTTTTTGTTGCGCCATCAAGCCATCTGTGACCCGGCGCAATGGCAGGGCTTTGCTTGGGGGTTGATGGCCTCCGGCCAGCGGCAGATCTCGGCTTGGCGTGAGCAGGCTAGGTTGTTTATGGATATTCCGGAGGCGATAGAGCCTGGAAGCCCCTTGGATGACGGGCTTGTAGCCTATTGGAGCCTGCTGGTGCAAAGTCTTGCCGACAACCCTTGGGGGCTGTTGTTGATGTTGCCAAACGACTTGCTGCCGCTCAGCCGTCGCACGGCGGCTCTCGCCGATTGGTGCCAAAGTTTTTTGACGGGGTTTGGCCTGGGCTCGGTGGCTGGTACAGCTATGTCGGAAGAGGTCGCGGAGCTGCTAACCGAGTTTGCCGCCATTGGCCAGCTGGACGATGCCGTGGCTGAATCGGAGGAAAACGAAGTCGCCTACACCGACTTGGCGGAGTTCGTGCGTTTGTCAGTGTTGAATCTCCTGACCTTGGGCGAGGCGCCAGCCGCTGAGATCCGAGCCCCGGAGCAACTGCTGTCATGATGCCCCAGTCGTTACCCATCGCACTGACCCCCGCCGATTTTGCTGCCAGACGGCAAAAACTCATCGCTGCGTTGCCACAGGATGCCGTGGTCGTCATTGCCTCGGCACCTGAAAAAATTCGCAGTCGCGATACCGATTACCCCTATCGCCAAGACAGCGATTTTTATTACCTCACGGGGTTTGAAGAGCCCGATGCGGTGCTGGTGTTAAGAGCGGGCGATGAAACCAGTCAGCAGTTTTTTTGCCGCCCGCGCGACAGGGCCCGCGAGATTTGGGATGGTTACCGTTTGGGGCCTGAGGGCGCCGAACAGGTGATGGGCTTGTCACCGGCTTTGCCCATTAACGAATTGGATGCGCGTTTGCCGCAGTTGATCGCGGGCGCCCGGCAAGTGTTTTATGCTTTGGGACAGAGCCCTGTCTGGGAGCAGCGTGTGATGGGGCTCATCAACCAGCTGCGTAGCCAGTCGCGATCGGGCGTTAAAGCGCCCGAAGCCCTCTGCGATCTGGGCCCGCTTTTGCACGAGCAGCGTTTGCTGAAGTCGCCCGCTGAAATTGACCTGATGCGCGCCTCGGCGGCGATTGCGATGGACGCTCACAGACGCGCCATGCGCACCTGTCGTCCCGGCCTCTGGGAATATCAGTTGGAAGCCGAGATACTGCACCACTTTGCTATGGCAGGTGCTCGCCACCCCGCCTACAACACCATTGTTGGCGGTGGCGCCAATGCCTGTGTGCTGCATTACATCCAAAATAACCAGCCGTTGATAGCCGGTGACCTGGTGCTGATTGATGCCGGGTGTGAGTACGGCTATTACGCCAGTGATATCACGCGGACCTTTCCGGTTTCCGGTCGTTTTAACCCGCAGCAGGCTGCGCTCTATGACTTGGTGATAGCGGCTCAGCAGGCGGCGATTGCGGTGATCCGCCCAGGAACGCCTTGGAATCAGCCACATGACGAATCGGTTAGGGTCTTGACCCAGGGGTTGGTGGATCTCGGATTGTTGTGCGGTGAGGTCGAGACCTTGATCGCCACCGAGGCCTATAAGCGCTTTTATATGCACCGTGTCGGGCATTGGCTGGGGATGGATGTGCACGATGTGGGCGCTTACAAAACCCATGGCCAGTGGCGGCCGCTGCAGGCCGGCATGGTGATGACCGTTGAGCCGGGGCTCTATGTGGCGGCAGATGATGACAGCGTCGGCCCCGAGTGGCGCGGCATCGGGATTCGAGTAGAAGACGATGTGCTGGTGACGGATGCGGGTTGTGAATTACTCACCGCCGGCCTGATTCGCACCCGAGCTGAGATAGAAGCCTACATGGCAGCGCCGGCTTAACGGGCGGTGCTTGTTTGCGGCCAAAATGACGACTTGACCTCACGTCTGCTACGAGTGAGCTTGAAGTTGACGCACAAAACCCCACTGTTGCCGTTCGAGTAAAGCCCGTTCGAATCGCTCGAATAACAATAATTCGAATAACGCGTGTATCGGCAGTGTGCCGACACGAAGATTTTTGTTTTGGTTGGATCCTCTCATGAACCGTTATCCCCTTTGGAAGTATTTTTTATTGTTAGTTGTGTTGGGTTTGGGGGTTGTGTACGCCTTGCCCAATTTTTACATCCCCGATCCGGCTGTACAGGTCAGTGGTTACAGCGCCGGGGTCAAGGTTGATGAGGCGGCCCTGTCGCGTATCGAGTCAGCCTTGACAAAGGCGGCGATTCCCGTCAAGCGCGCGCTGTTGGAGTCCTCTGGCACGGCACTGGTACGGCTTGAAAAAGCCGATGATCAGCTCAAAGCCCAGGCGGTCATTGAAGAGGCGCTTAATGGCGGTGGCAGCGGCGTCGATGAGTTTATTGTCGCCCTCAACAGTGCCTCCAACACGCCGGCTTGGCTGGCGGCAATCGGCGCCAAGCCCATAAACCTCGGTTTGGATCTGGCAGGCGGTGTTCACTTTGTGCTCGAAGTGGATACGCCCAAGGCAGTTGCCGACCGCTTAGTCGATGCGGAAGACGTGCTTAAAAAGCTGATGCGCGACGAGAAAATTTTTAACGTGCAGGTCGCGGCGGATATTCCGTCGATGAGTTTGCGGATTATGGCGACTGACCCCCAGGCGATTGAACGCATCAGTACCTTGATGCGCGATCAGCTGCCTCGGTTTGAGCGCAAAACCAATAGTTCGGGTTTAGAACTGGTGGGCACCCTGACCGAGGTTGCCATTAAAGAAATTGAAGACCACGCGGTGGGGCAAAACCTTGTCACCCTGCGCAACCGCGTCAACGAACTGGGCGTTGCCGAGCCCTTGGTGCAGCGCCTTGGGCGCAACCGCATTGTGGTCGAATTGCCGGGTGTGCAAGACACGGCCCAAGCCAAAAAGGTGATCGGCAAAACCGCTAACTTGGAATTTCGCTTGGAGGCTGAGTCGAACGCCGGTTTTACCCAGCGTGAGAAATTTGATTTTCGCGACCCCGAGTTGCAAGCGCGCACAGGTGGCGCCTATCTCGAGCGCCGTCCGATTATTACCGGGGAGCGCGTCACCAATGCGCAGCGCGGTTTTGATCCTGAAACCAGTCAGCCTCAAGTGAATATCAGCTTGGATGCCGAAGGCGGTACCGACATGCACCGCGCCACCCGCAGCAATGTCGGCCGCAAACTGGGTGTCCTGTTTATCGAATACCGCCCCAGTAGCCGTATCGTCAAGGCCGCAGATGGCACTGAGCAGCGTATCGTTGAACAGGTCCCGGTGAAAAATATTATCAGCCTCGCGACCATTCAAAGTGCGCTGGGCCGCGAATTTCGCACCACGGGTTTAAACGATGCCGAAGCGGGCGAATTGGCGCTTTTGCTGCGCGCAGGTTCTTTGGCTGCGCCCATGGTGTTTGTAGAAGAGCGCACAATTGGCCCGTCTCAGGGCAAAGAAAATATCGAACAAGGCCTCAATTCCATCATCTGGGGCATGATTTTAGTGGTCATTACCATGCTGCTGGTTTACCGGGTATTTGGCATTGCCGCCAATGTGGCGCTTGCGTTTAACGTGGCCTTGATCGCCGCCATCATGAGCCCCTTTGCCACCATGACCCTGCCGGGTTTAGCCGGTATTGTGTTGACCATTGGTATGGCGGTGGATGCGAATGTGCTGATTTTCTCGCGCATTCGCGAAGAATTAAAAGCCGGTATGTCGCCACAAAGTGCGATTCATGCGGGTTATGATCGCGCCTTTACCACGATTTTGGATGCCAATATCACCACGTTGATTATTGCGTTAATTTTATTTGGTATAGGCTCTGGCCCAGTGAAAGGTTTTGCCGTCACTCTGTCGATTGGCATTCTCACCTCCATGTTTACGGCGATTACTGTCAGCCGCGCCGTGGTCAACTTGATTTATGGCGGCCGTGCTGTCACCAAGTTATCGATATAAGGAGCCTGTGATGTCCTCTCAACGCGTATTTAATTTTATGGGTTATGCCCGCTTTGCTGGCATTTTTTCGATTTTACTGATTGTTATTTCGTTGGCATCGCTTGCGACGCGCGGGCTCAATTTTGGCCTGGATTTTACCGGCGGCACGGCGATTGAATTGGCCTATGAGCAAGCTCCTGACCTCGGGGCGATTCGCACCCAGCTCGAAAATAATGGTTTTAAAGGTGTCAGTGTTGTCGCCTATGGTGCCCCCACTGACATCATGGTGCGCATTCAAAGCAGTGAGCAGGGTATAGCCGAGAAAATCCAAGCGATTTTAGCGGCCGATAGCCCCGTCACAGTGAAACAAAGCGCCTTTGTAGGCCCGCAAATTGGCGATGAGCTGCGCGATGATGGGGCCCTCGGGTTGTTATTCGCGTTGCTCATGGTGATGCTCTACATCGCTATGCGCTTCCAATTTAAATTTTCGGTGGGTGCGGTTCTCGCATTAGTGCACGACGTGATTATTACACTCGGGGTCTTTTCGGTATTTCAATTTGACTTTGATTTGACCGTTCTGGCTGCCGTGTTGGCGGTGATCGGTTATTCCATTAATGACACCATCGTGGTGTTTGACCGCATTCGTGAAAACTTTCGTATTGTTCGCGACATGTCGGTGCCTGACATTATCAATTACTCCACCACCCAAACCCTGGACAGAACCTTATTAACCTCGGGTACCACGGTGATAGTGTTGGTGGCCCTGTTCTTTTTGGGTGGGCCCACGGTGCATTATTTTGCCCTGGCGCTTTTAGTGGGAATCGGTATAGGGACCTATTCTTCGATTTTTGTCGCCTCGGCACTGCTGTTGGTGTTGAAAACAACGCCGCAAGACTTGATGCCGCCCAAAGTGGAGGCTGAAGGGGCTGATCTCGACGAGCTGCCCTGATTAATGGATCCAATCCTCCTGTGCGAGCGGTGGTTTACCACCGCTGTGCTCGGGCTCAATTTGTGCCCCTATGCCCATAAACCCGCCGCCGAAAATCGGATTCGCTGGTGCTCTGCCACCGAGGCTGATTTATTCCCCGCGCTCGAGGTTGAAATAAACCGCTTACTGGCAACAGACGCCTCAGTGCTAGAAACCACCTTAATTATCGTTACGCAGGGATTGGCGGATTTTCAGGCCTATTTGGCGGCATTAGCGGCGGTCGAGCGGTATTTGGCAGCGGCGGGCTTGGAAGGTGTTTTACAGTGCGCGAGCTTTCACCCGCAGTATGAGTTTGCTGATGCCCCCGCCGATGATCCAAGCCACTATAGCAACCGTTCGCCTTATCCCATTTTTCATCTCCTGCGCGAGGCGAGCATCAGTGCGATAGTCGATAGCGGCGCTGATCTGGACGCGATTTACCAGCGCAACCAAGCACGTTTGCGCGATATGCCGCGCGCAAAACTGCAAGCACTCTGGCGCCAATGGACTCTACCCGTCAATGGCAGCACAGCCGACGATTGAAAGCCTACTCATGATTAAAGCAAATGAAACAATGGTGCCCGACGCTTTTTGCCATTCCGCTAGGCTTCATTTTATGGCAAAAGTGCAACTCAAAAACATTCATTATTTAAATGACTAAAAGCGTTTCCCCAAGCGTGCGTTCAACATTTACAACTCCCGCAACCAATCGGTATGTCAAATAACAGTATTGGCGCGGATTCGATAAAACCTTTGGTGTAAACGCGGCTAATACCTCTCCGGCACACCGTGCCGATCGCGTTATCAAGCCTGGGTAGCCATCATGTTTGATACGAGAACCGAGCTGCTGTGTGTAGGAGTAGTCAATCGGGTCGATGAGTGATGGAAATTCTGCGACGCTACTTTTGAAATCGAGTAAGGCCGCATGACAGCCCACTAGATGAACTCTGCGCTCCACCGTTACTCTGTGGTCGCGATCCCAACCGGCATCAGCCAAGTAGCCTTTTTTCCAATGGTGCACAGTTTCATAGATACTGGTTTCCAACGTGTCCGCACCATACCAAACCCCAAACTTCCCATTGCTGTAGCGTGAAGTGTTCCAATGATCGAAGGGGTACTGAATCGCATCATGATAAGCGCCATCTTCGAATGGCCGGTCAATAATGGGTTGGTGTGACACCTGCGTAAATGGCTTGTACTGCATTACCAGACGTATAGCCGCGTCAGACTCATCCTGTGTATCCACCAGATCGTCAAATAGATTTATCGACTTTCTCAACGAAACGATATTGCGAAATGCATCACCTCTGTAATCAACCAAAGTCAAGCCGTCAAAAATTGAGTTTTTAGACATTGCCTTAGCTTCCACTGACCGCGCCAAATTAACGCCCTATGGCGCTGCTCAAATAGCCTTTAATCATGACTAGACCAATAAAGCCATGCGCCTTGACCGCCTCAACAGGCGTCATCCCAGCGAATGCACGATTGGGGGTGGTCATCCAACGATAGGCATACTCACGGTTGTCAGGATTTTGATGATCGTCGGGGAATAGGCGCCGTAGGCTTTGGTGGATGTCCAATAGGTTTGCCACTCTTTCAAGCAGGTCACGATTTGGCGATAGCGCCTCTCCCTTCCGGTAGCGAGCTAATACTGACCGGCTACTGGGTGAGAGCCCTAGAAGCTCTAAGCTGTCTTCAGAACTCAGCCCCCAAAGCGTAAAAAGTTTAGTAACCGCTTTGGCCCAAGCTTTCCGATCAGTGTCTTCTTGCCCGGCTCGTGGCTGTAGTTGCATGGCGTATACCCCTTAAAAACGCTATGACTAAACTATAACACACGCCGTTATACTTTCTACATAAGATAGCTGAAAAGCATGATATTTGATTGCCCGTATAAATCCCACAACAGCAAGGAGCCTATCTGGTAATTAGCGTCATGGATGGCGTGTATTAGAGCGATGCTGGCGCAATTGCCGAGGGCGCTGAACCTGAGCATTCACTTCCACATGCTGTTTCTCGGCGGCCAACGACTTGCCGCAACACGGCAGAATGAGATGCACCTGCTGGGTGCATCTTTCAAGAAAACAGATGAATAACCAACCGTAAGTGGCTACGCTGCCGAACTGAAAAGGCTTGATTCTGGCACTGAAAGGCCCATTGGGAAGTCCATGAACGAATGTCATATGATAGGATTTCAGCGAAAAGGCGCTTTATTCGTCCTATATCCTTACAGCGCCCAAATGTTAAGCAGCTAGCTTGATGGAAAGGTAATAGAGTGCATGTTGTGCTCAAGTAGCTCAATGTCGCCTTAAATCGACAACAGTCTACCATTGGCGTTCTAGAGCAAAGTATTAGGATCGCCCTAATTGGGGGGGTTATAGAGTGGCTATCTGGATGACTAATAGGTCAATAAAGTGCATTATTGCCTGATGATAAAGCGAGTGTGCCAAGGTGGCTAAAATGGCGAACGGTAAAATACTAAGACAACTTATTAAAGCAGGTGCTAGTGGTGATTCTGATGCGTTTCGTCGTGCATCTGAAGCTGTTATTCAAGATGAGCGCCAGAAGCAGCATCACCTGTTGGCTAACGACCTTGAGCAAATGTTGTATGGGGAATACTTGAACCCTGTCAAACAGAGTGGTCGGAGTGTGCTGCCCATCCCGCCTGTTGATAAAGAGCGTGGGCTTCCCTTGCTAGACATACGTCAGGCTCAAAGACCTTTGGAAGAGATGGTTTTGTCGGAGTCCAGCAATACCGCCATAGAAGAACTACTGGAAGAGCACCGCCGTGCGGATGTGTTGCGTAGTTTTGGCATGAAACCGTCGGGGAAAGTTATTTTTCATGGGCCACCAGGTTGCGGTAAAACTCTAGCTGCGGAAGTGATCGCATTTGAACTTGATTTACCGCTAGCAATTGTCCGCCTTGATGCACTGGTTTCATCGTTTCTCGGGGAAACAGCCGCTAATCTTCGGAAGGTGTTTGACTTCATCGCTGAATACCCAATGGTTGCATTGTTTGACGAGTTTGATGCAATTGGTAAAGAGCGATCTGACACTGGCGAACATGGTGAATTGCGTCGAGTAGTGAACGCAGTACTTCAAATGATGGATGCCTATCAAGGTAAAAGCCTCATTCTGGCAGCGACCAACCATGAACAGATATTAGATAGCGCGATTTGGCGTCGCTTTGACGAAAAGATTGATTTCCCATTACCAAATACTGAACAAATTCAGCAAATTATTTCTCTCAAGCTACGTGGTGTTCGCAGACAGTTTGAACTTGATGAAAAACCATTGCTTGATCTATTCAGCAAGCGCAGCGGCGCAGATATTGAAAGAATAGTGCGCAGAGCGGTTAAGCGAATGATTTTACGTAGTCAGGAATTTTTAACTGTTAAAGATTTGAAACAGGCTGCATCACGGGAAGATTAATTAAGACTCAATAAGGACAGAATATGGCTGATTTTGAACATCTCAGGATCGAGAGAGAACCACTCGAAAATGATCGCCGCACAAGAAAAATAAATATGCCTCGCCACCCAAGGGGTGACCTTGGTGGGCATGCTCAGAAGCTAACAAATGATTTAACCCAAGCCTTCCGGTTTGCTCGGCAGCAGCAAACATCTCGCCCTGGTAATTTTGTACTGAAGTTACGTTATGTTGGGCATCTCGATATTAGCCATTTGCACAGACATGGCATTGAGTTTGTAAGCCAAGAAGACAATCAAATTTGTGTGGTATTTGCGGACGAACCCGGACTCGCTATGTTCGCAGATCATTTGCAACGTTTGGGATTAGACAATGCTGAGCTGACATACAAGCAAATTCTTGCGGCGATAGATGGCATCGATAACTGGACAAGTGAAGATCGTAAAAGCTGGGCAATCAAGAAAAAGGGCTTGTCGGAGAGTGAGCAGTATTTGTTGGATGTTGAACTCTGGCCTGTTGCAGTTGCTCATCACCCAAATCGATTAAGTGTTTGCGAAGCCTTCGAGCGTTGGTTAACTCAGAACAATATCATCCGTAAGGATAAAGTAAATCTTGATAGTTTAATTATGTATCGAGTGTCGGTTAACTCTGCACAGGCTGACGCACTTCTAAATCACACGGATGTAAGACTAGTAGATATACCGCCTGAAAGTGGTATCCGCTATAGCCAATTAAATTGCGATATTGAAAATTTACCCGAGGGTATTCCATCTCCTTCACCAGAAGCGGCTAGGGTTTGTGTTCTTGATAGTGGAGTTGCAACTAACCACCCATTGTTAGCGCCAGCAATTGCTGAAAGTGTGAATTTCATAGGCGGTGAGAACGGCGGAGATTTAAATGGCCATGGCACTGCTCTTGCGGGCATTGTACTTTACGGTGATATTGAAGCGTGCAACACAGCCAATTTTTGGAAGCCAGAGCTTTTAATCTTCAATGGCAAAATTCTGGATGACAATGCCGAGTTTAATGAAGCATCTATCGAAAAAACGTTGGTGGACGCGGTAACTTATTTCGTTGAAGAACACCAATGTCGAATTTTTAATTTATCTATAGGTAATGCAAATGCTCCTTATGACAACCGTCATATTCGAGGTATTGCTTATGTATTGGATAAATTAGCGAGAGATTTAAATATTTTATTTGTTGTTTCGGCAGGAAATTTTTCTGGTTCTACTGATCCAAATGTGCCGAAAAATAGTTGGAGAGATGAGTACCCAGAATATTTGTTGGCAGATGCAAGCGTTATAATAGACCCTGCTCCCGCACTCAATGTACTGACAGTAGGTAGCTTGGCTCGTCACAATGCTACCTTTGATGCACAAAGATATCCTGAAATTGGACAATTAGCGCCAGCCTCCGAAAATCAACCATCTCCATTTACTCGCCATGGTCCTTCCATCAAAGGTGCCATCAAACCTGAGTTGGTTGCTGTTGGTGGTAATCTCGCTGTTGCAATGAGAACGGGTGATGAGCATCGTGCAGTGATGCGAGGTTTGGGTGTACTTACCTGCAATCATAAATTTATTGGCAATACACTATTCAGTGAAATAGGTGGTACCAGTTTTGCGGCGCCTTACATCACCCATCTTGCTGGTCGCGTTCTTAATAATTACCCTAAAGCATCTTCTAATTTGTTGCGAGCACTTTTAGTCAATCATGCAAATATGCTTCCAGAAATTGAAAACAGTTTTCCCGATGAAATGAAGCAAATATATACGGCTGAAACTGGGCGTGATTCTTGTAGAGATATAGCAGGTTATGGTGTGGTTGATGAAAGCGAGCTATTTCGGTCTTCAGAAAGCGCTGTTGTTCTCATGGCCGAAGAAAAAATTGAAAATAATTCACATCACTTCTTCGAACTACCATTGCCAGTAGAGTTCTTGAGAACCCAGCGTGTCGCTCGGGAAATTAGAGTAACTTTGGCTTATTGCCCTGCGGTAAGAACTACAAGAATTGATTATGTTGCAACAAAGATTCACTTCAAATTAATTAAAGATATTTCTCTTGAAGCTGTAGAGCGGCATTTTAATCATGACACTCAAACAGAAACACAAACTAGAAATGATGATGCAATAAGTAATAGAGACATTAGTGCAGAACTAAGAAGTAAAGGTACAGTTCAGTCTTCGACTTGGCGTATTCGACAGCCAAAACCTACAGAAAAATGGTTTGTGGTGGTTACCCGTCAAGATAAGGACTGGGGAGAGTCACTGAGTTTGGAGCTAGAAGATTACGCACTCGTTGTTACAGTAACTGATCGCGAAAATGAAAATGCACAGTTGTATACCCAAATATCACAACGCATAGAGCAGCAGATTAGAGCGCGGGCCAGAGTTTAGTAAAAAAGTAATTAGTCAGCCCTGAAAAACCAATAACCCATTGTTTTTAATGAAATAACCGCTCGATATGTGTAATAATTTCGAGCAGTTTCAGCCGTTTCCCTTACTAAATCTGGTCGAAAATCGAGTGGAGTGTTTATGCCGCAAGATTCCCCGAACACTACCATTTGTGATCGGTTCCTATCAATTCTGCCTTAAAAATAAACCCGTAAAACTGTCTCAGCAATGCAGGCGTGTTTGCGGCTGCCTTCGATTTCAACGCAGACTTCATTGACAATATCCACACTGCGCTTAGCCGGAATTAAATCGATCAGATGAGT
>JACCDR011209477.1_pt1 | contig 21010 bp, 24 predicted proteins | sample 7446431 | NCBI WGS metagenome assembly JACCDR01 (sample SAMN15323443, study PRJNA562643) | freshwater metagenome | isolation source: river surface water | place: USA:Blue River Watershed | collected 2017-08-17 | reverse complement strand
CTCTGGACGATCCTGGTGATTCTCGTGATCATCTGGCTAGCCCGGCGCATACTCTAAGCCTCCACGAAGGAGGTTTCCGATGACTGAAGTCCAGACGCCCAACGGGCAGGGGCAGCCTACGCCCGAGGCGCCCCAGCCCACGCCCAATACGCCCAACGCGCCTTTTCCGCCCGCCCCCTCGCTCGTCCCGCCTGGGAAAGCGCCGCAGCCCCCTGCGGTGGATGACCCCGAGGACGATGATGACGCCGAGGACGACGTCGACGACGAGTCCAAGCCGACGCAAGAGCTCGAGCAGCGTGTGGCCAAGCTCGAGGCGCAGCTCAATCGCGTGGAAGATCACCTGTCCACGAGCCCGTGGTCCATCGCAGTGCGTATTGCACAAACTTTTTGGCCCAAAAAAGAAAGCAGGGTACACCGCGTATAAGCGGACATTGTTGGGGCCCCGCTGCGGGCCCTTTTTATTTACGAGTGAGCACATGGACGAAGAAGAGCAGATCACTCATACGGTGGATGAGCTTCTTGGTGGCGCGATCGTCGAAGATGTTAACGAGACTGAAGCGCGCGTTTATAAATACGGCTGTTTGAAGCCAATTGTGGGTTATGAGCGAGTCCTCAATCAAATGCAGGCTGCGCATCAGTATCAACAAGAGCTCACCAAGCTCGAGTTGTGTCGCCGCGCTACATACCGCGAATTCCGCAACAAGTATGTCAAGCATATTGACCTGGAACAACGCGTGGCCCAGCTTGAAGCTGACTTGGGGGAGATACGCTGCGCCATCAATAAAGAACGGCAAACTACGCGTAGCCGTGTCGTGGTCAAAGGGCTTAACGATCGCGCCAAACAAGTGGGAGAGGACCTTAGACTGGCGCGTGCTGAGCTAAAAGAAGCGCGCAAGAAGGCCAAAGACAATCCGCAGTTCGCCGAAGCCATCAAAGGCTTGGACGAGCGTGCGCGCATTTGGGAGCGCGGGTTGCGCGCATTAACGCCATGTTTCTGGGGTACGTACCTCCTCGTAGAAGCTGCCATGAAGCAAGTTCGTCGCTCGACGGTGGACCCGACGCTAAAGCGTTATCGGGGTGAGGGACGTATTGGTGTGCAGATTCAAGGCGGTATGAGCTGCGATCAGATTTTCGAGGCCAAAGACAACCGGGTACGCCTGGTCAAAGCGGGTCCTGAGTGGCAGGGAAAAGCCACCAGCGCGCGAGGTTTTCGGCGCAAGGTCAGCCACCTTTTGTACATCCGCACAGGCAGCGAAATGCGGCAGCCGATCATGGCGGTATTTCCGATGTTGATGCACCGGCCGCTGCCTGAAGATGCCAACATTAAATACGTGACGGTGAAGCGTCACATGGTGGGGCTCCGTGAAAGTTGGAGCTGCTCTATTACGTATACGCATCCCAAGCCCAAAAAAGAGAGACTTTCAGGTTGTATTGCAATTGACTTGGGCTGGCGCAAACGCCCCGACGACAACCTTCGCGTTGCGTACTGGGTCGACGACAAGGGCAATCACGGCGAGGTTAAGCTCCCTGACCTTATACGTATCGAGTCACGGAAAGCGGATGACCTACGAGAAATCTGTGACGTACTCATCAATCGTGTCCGCAATGCGCTCATGCATTGGATTGATAAAAACGAGGCCATCGCCCCTGAGTTTTTACTTAAGAAGAGACCGTACATGCCCAAGTGGATGGGTTCGAGGCGCTTCGTTTGGCTTTGGGAGGAGTGGGCCGAGAAGCGTTTCGATGGGGATCGGCTCATTTACGCTGCATTGCAATATTGGCACACACAATGGCATCACCTCATGCAATGGGAGCGGGACCTACGTGACCAGGTGCCTCGTCACCGTCGTGAGCGATATCGGATCTTCGCGGCTTGGGTTGCTCGCACATATGGCACGGTGGTCATTGAAGACTTCAACTTGGCCAAGGCGAAAAGGCGCGCCAAGCCCGAAGAAGAAGCCGATGCGCCCAAGGTTCAGCGGCATCAGATGCATATGGCGGCCCCGGGAGAGTTCCGTGACTGCGTAAAGCTGGCGACGCTGCGCGAAGGCGGTGAAATCATCACGGTCCAAGCGGCAGGGACGACGTCGACATGCCATGCTTGTGGCGGCGTATGCGTGTGGGACCAGAGTGCCGAGGTCAACCACGTTTGTGAGCATTGCGGCGCGTTGTGGGACCAAGATCTCAACGCTGCGATGAATCTCTTGAAAATCTATAAGAAGAATATCAACAACCCTGTGGGTAAGGTGTTGGATGTGCCTCCGAGGTTTGAGGATGCACGTGCGGAGGAAGAATAAACTTGCGCAGCGGTAAGCTGCGACACCGCCTTCGCGAAACGCCTGCGCGAGGGCTTCTCGCGACTCGAGGAACCAGCTCGTTGTAGAATTGCAGCATGACTGCAAAAGATGTATTCAATCGGGTCGCATGTAAGGCGTCCGTATGGACGGGATCGCCGAGCGCATTCATTCTGGCGATCACGCTGATTTTGGTGTGGGCCACCTTTGGCCCCGCCATGAATTACAGCCAGCTATGGCATTTGCTGCTAAATTCTCCCACGACGGCAATCACATTTTGCATGTTATTCCTGCTCCAGCACACGCAAACGCGTGACACGAAGGCATTGCACCTCAAGCTCGACGAGCTGATTCGCGCAGCCAACGAAGCGCGGAACGATTTTATCGATGTGGAGCATGCAGCGGACGACGTCATGGATGAGCTCAAGAAAACCCTGCACGATGGTCATGAATCGTGACTTACTGTGGGACTTTTTCTCCTAGGCCTACTCGCCGGCTGCGCGAGGCTCCTCATGCTGCTTCCGGAAACTGCTCGCTGAGAGCGAGACCTCTCCGCAGACTGATTAACCTGCTCGCAGGCTTGCGAGAGACGACAAGGAGATAACTATTTACACCTTCGCGCAGGCAATGCGCGCGATGATGGTAATGTCGCAACACCTACTCGCAGGTTGCGAGAGTTGCCCCGGCTCGCCTGTGCGAGGCGTGATCAACTGCCAAACCTACTCGCAGGGTGCGAGGTGTGCTCAACCATCGAACATACTCGCAGGGTGCGAGACGTGCTCAATCGCAAAACCTACTCGCAGGTTCCCAGCGATGCGAGATTCGCTGATTGCGAGGCTGGATGCGGCCAAACCTTCTCGTTGGGTGAACGAGGCGTGTCCGAGATTATGTAGAGCCTGCTCTCAGGCATAGGCAATGAGAGAAATCGGTGCCATCCGTGAGAGACGTACGTAGGCAATGAATCTGCTCGTGGAGTGCGAGACCAGAGCTTTTCTCGATTTAACTTTCTCAGCAGCGGGCTGAGACGCCGTCCCAGGTTATGTACGTGCTCTGCTGTGCAGAGACCTTGCCATCTCTCCTCCAAACTTTCTCAGCAGCGGGCTGAGACTGCGCATGTGCACCTCAGAACTTCCTCAGCAGCGGGCTGAGGCGCCCACTCCTCGCGGAATTTGCTCAGCAAGTGGCTGAGACTCCTCAGCAACGGGCTAAGCCCCAACGCCTCGCGGAATTTGCTAGAATGTCTGGCCATGAGCATCCCGCGATTTTGGTGCGATACGCGCGAAGCTTGTGAGAACAAGGCCTATTACGCGAATCGCGAAACAGCAGCTTGCATGGCGCGCCTCTTTGGACAAAAGATCTATGAATGCCCCCATTGTGGGCTGTGGCATCTCAAGAGTAAGCGAAAACGTCGCTAAGTCTGCTCGTGGGGAAATCACGAGACGTATGAAGCGTGTCTCTGCACGTGCTCGCGCGTCGCGAGACGGTGACTATGAGGGCTGTGCTTGCTCGAGGGTTTCTCGAGACGATCAGTGGATGATGCCAACCCTGCTCTTTGGACCAAAAAGAGACGTTGACTCTGGAGATGTACCTGCTCTGCGGCACAGAGACGGTTAAGCAGAGATTGGAGCTGCCGTTGTTGACCTTGCTCGGTAGGTAACCGAGATTTGATCCACTGCCGATTTAAAAACCTGCTCGTAGGTTCTTCTTGGCGTACGAGACCCGCCTGGTAATGCTAACATTTCTGTTCTTGAACCTGCTCGTAGGTTTTTCGGCATACGAGACCCACAACATGCTGTGGTTTGCTGGTAAAAGATGTTGAGCCCATCTCAGGCGATGAGAGGTCGCGACAAATATTTACGTCTGCTCGAAGGAAATTCGAGACTCGTACTCGCATGTTGTTACACCTACTCAGTGGTACTGAGACCTGTCGAATAAGCTCAAAGCCTGCTCGGTGGTTTGACCGAGATGATCTGATCTACGGACCTGCACCTGCTCAGCGGTTGGCTGAGAAACGAGCTGACATTTTTTACCTTTTCCATTTAGGAGAAAATCATGAGCGAACTAATCAAGGCTCTCAATAAAGCCCGTGCTGACGTACGCGCGACGATTTTCAAGAAATCCGTCAACGAGCACCAGCAGTACGCCTACGTGAGCCACGAAGATGTGATGACCAGTGGCTCTCGTGAAGCGTTGATTGCGAACGGTTTGGTGCTCATTCAGACGGTCGTGGAATTCGTCAGTGAAATCCCTGCGGGGCGCAACAAGGCGCTGCTCTGGCGGGGCGAGTATCTGCTCAAGCATGAATCGGGCGAAGAGCTCAAGCTCGTGTACATGGCGACTACGCAGCAGAACGACAAGTCTGCGTACGTGGCCAGCACGGGCCTCGATAAAGAGGCTTTCCAGCGCGTAATGCAGCAGACGGGCTCGAGCGAGGAGGACCCGGACCACGACGTGCACGATCGCCGGACCAGTAACAACAACCAGGGCAATCAGCCGCAGAAGCAGCCTGACCCCTTCGTGGGCGGCCTGATGGACAAGCTCCGCCAGGCGACGCCTGAGACGCTGGATGCGCTCGTCAATGACGCCAACATGCTGCGCCCAAGTCTTGCTCCTGATGAGCGGGCAGCAATGCGCACGGCAGTGGAGTTCGCGCGCGCGAAGGTGGCGCAGATTCTAGAAGAAAGAAAGATGGTACAAGAACAGAGTCAACCGTCTTGAACACGAGGCATTTTAGCCATGAGCATTGTTGTTAACCACGCGCAGAAACCTGCGCCGGGTGGTACCAACCACGAATATACGCCGGCAGGTTTTCTGAATATTTCGACGATTCTTCAGAACGACCTGTTTTACGAAAGTGCTCTTGCGCAAACCGTTAGGCTTGGCGACGAGCTGGGTACGCGCGAGATGATGATTATGCGCTACTGGGGCCAACAGGGTGCTCAGTCGGTGCAGATTCCGCATACGTACGCGGCCGCGCTGATGGCGACGGACGTACGTGATTCGTTGCGTGGTCACAGCCTTCCGTGGCCGTGCTTTATGATTCACGTGCCTGCTGGTCTGTTGCGATCGAGCCACGGAGAAGTTAATTCCGTGCTGGTCTCAGACCTCCCTCCGCGTCTTCAAGGGCGTGGAAAGATGGCCCGAGCCAAGTACATCACCTGCTACTTGGATGGTGTATCGGCTGGGTTTAATGCCTTCGAGAGTCTGGAAACGATTCTCGATTCTGACATCAAGAAACAAGACAACTTCGTGGCGGAGGGCTTGGTTGACCTCTACGACGAGGACACCGAAGTGCGGCTGTGGAACATGCTTCTACGGCTCACGGCAGGTGTGATTCTGACCATTAACACGGCGCGCATTGACAAGCCCGAAGCCTACCCAAAGCGGCCACCGCGCATGAAGCGCGATGTGTTGCGTGCCAATGAGCATAAGGTTGGGCACGTGCTGACCATCGACTGCCGCCAGTCCATTCGAGACTACGTTTCGGGAAATTCACGGAACAGTCCGAGCGTGACGACCCTGGTGCGTGGTCACTGGAGAAACCAGCCCTACGGTCCGCAGAAGTCGTTGCGGAGAGCTCAGTTTATTCAGCCGTTTTATCGCGGCGAAGGGCCGATGCTTGTTCGGCCTGTACATGTGAAGCCGCCGGAGACCGCGGGGACTTGATGTTAGGAATGCTCGTCGAGATGCGAGCATTTCTTTTTAGACAGCACGACATTTATAGGGTCAAGACCTATGCCCAATTGGTGCTCGAATCGCCTCGAGGTAAGCCACGAGGAAGATGGGCTCTTCTCTTTGTTTGTGAAAGCTGCAAAGGATGAAGAGCTCTTTTCTACGTTTTGCCCGATTCCTAAGAAAATAAAAGAAGACGGCGACGCTTGGTATGACTGGTGTATCCAGAACTGGGGAACCAAGTGGGAAACGTCGTCGATGCAGATCGAGGAAGACTGGAAGGACGTAATCACGGTACGGTTTGATACCGCCTGGTCACCTCCACTGGCTTTTTATGGAAAGCTAGAGGAGCTTGGGTTCAAGGTACGAGCCATGTATTTTGAGCCCGGCGTTGCGTATTTCGGGTATTATGCCGATGGCTCGGAAGAAACGACGAGCATATCGTCGATTTCCCTGCTTGATGTTCCGGACGACATCGATCGCGAGTTTAATATCATCGACTGCTACACTCGCGATATGGAAATTGAAGAGGACGAAGTCGACGAAAAAAGAGAGGAGATTGCCGATGTTATAGACCCCTAACAAGGAGCTATAACCTTGACCGAAGTAAATCATCGCCGAGGCACTTGTGGAAACCACAGCCGAAAATACGGCTCTCACGTTTACCGCACGAATCTCCCGGCGCATCAAGGAAAGGAATGGCAACGAATCTGGCACAAAGTTCGACGCGCTGAGGTCCGGAACCTCATCCGGCATGAGAATTACGACGACATTCCGGGGAATACGCCGAAACATATTCTCTGGGACTATTGGTAGCTTCTGGTGAACATGGACGAAAATAAAAAGCATTATACAGCGGTGCAGGTTCTTCTTGCCATCGAAGCCCACGTTGCTCTTGTGGGTAATGAATCGCCTTACGTCCAGCACTTGATTGACGTCTGGAAGGGCACGAGCGCTCCAGAGCCCTGGGCCGTTGAGCTAATAAATATCGCCTCGAAGAAGATTCGTGCTCAAATCCGCGAATCTGACCCGAGGAAAAATTGATGGCCTTCAGCACCGAGGACTACGACGTTGCGATGCGTGCCGCCATGGAGTTTATCGAGGGCACGTCCCACGGTACAGTCATGCGGTACGAGCAATTGGTCCATGCGGTGCTGAAGGCCATTGAGACGCGCCGGTCGGCGGTGGTGACCTCCTCGGAAAAGCGCGGGGCACCTCCGCCGGCCAACGGCTTTTACTGGGTACAGATGGACCGGGAAAAGAACTACTGGTCCGATCCTGGTTGGATTGCTGCGCGCTGGGTAGGCAACGTTTGGTACGTGCCGAGCTCGTACATGAGCATTACGCCTGAAGAAGTGCTGAGCTGGGTAGGGCCGCTGCATCCGCCGAAGAGCACCTAAAGCGTTCATAAAATGACGGTTATTTTCGGTATATGACTTCGGAGGTAACCGTCACATGTATCAGTTTCAGGAAATGCGCGCCGTGATTCACAGCTTTTTCGGCACGATGCACAAGCGCACGCCGACGCAGAATCACGCGTGGTTCAAGATCGCCTTGAGCGCACTCGAGAAGGCCGTGAAGTCATACGAGTATCAGATCGAGTCGTGGGAAGGCGCTCCGAACTTCGAAGAGCGCACCGTGGTCATCAGCAAGATGCAGAGCAAGTACATCGGCCTGCTCAACCAGGTGCAGAGCGAGTACACGCAGTTCATGCACCGCTATGCGGATGAGCTCAAGGCGGCGTGACGCGTGAGGGCTTCGTAAAAGAAGCTCTTTTTTAGGTATAGGGCTATGGAGGTAACGACGTGGCCCAAGAAATTCAGGTGACGCTGGCGAAAAACTTAAAAATTGTTCGACTTGCGAATCGGTTGACGCAAGACGAGCTTGCGGAGCGCGCGGGGTTGAGCCGCGCCACGATCGTCGCCATTGAAAGCGGCACTTCGAGGATCGAGCTTTCCACGCTACAAGCGCTCGAAGGCGCTGTGAAGGTGCGTGCCTTTGCGCTCATCATGGATGCGTGGGCCATGCACATGCGTGCGAAGGCGACCGAAAGCGCGCTCAACTTCGCCGTAATGGACGAAGAAATTATACCTGCGGTACGCGCGGCGCATCTGACTTCTAGCTTGAACAACGCGCATAAAGCGGCCGTTGGGAAGGTGGAAGGTATCTTGGTGGACGCGGGTCTGGAGCTGCATTACTGGCCCGCGGCGATTTTGGGCTTCATCAATGTGGCGTGCGCGGCGTCTGAGCCGGGGGCCTCACCTGTGAGTGCGTGGACCGTGCGCGCTGCAAAGAGTGGTGCGGCGCTGGCTTTCGAATTGGCGCTGTGACGCGTGCGGTGTCGAGGCTGCGTCTCGCTTTCTTTTTAGCTGCTGGCCTATCTTCTCGGGCGTATGGCCCGTACACCCAATCGCGAACACGGGGACTTGATCATCGAGTCCATGCAGATTGAGCCCACAAGCCCATCTCCTCAACCGGCGGGTTCGATTCGATATATCAATGATTCTTTTTTAGCAAAGGATGCGCTTGGCACCTATGACCCCCGATACGGGAATCTCCCCGAAGCGGAGCACGAGCAGCTTGATTCGCTGACGCACAACCTCGCAGAAAACACCTACGAGGAAGTTACGCGCGTGAACAATAGGCTCGAGAGCGTCGTGATCTGGGAGAGCTCTGCGCGGACACGTAGAATTCGCGACACTGTGATTACGCGCGACGCGAACCAGATGATTCAGTCCTATGTGGTGCACCAGTACGACGCACAAGGGGCTGTTCGGCAGACATTGACGCACACTATTTCTAGGGATGCGACGCGCCGAGTCATCAACGTGACCACGGTGCGGAGCTAAGCATGTTCCCTTTCCAGCTCATTGAAGGTGACGTCCGCCTCCTCGGCGAAGACTCTGGCGGTACCGTCCGCGTCGTCCGCGTGGACACGCTGGGGCGCCCTGCGGTGGTGTTCGAGACGGCCCAGCCGGTGTCCATGCCCGGCGTCACGACGGCAGCGCCTCTGCCCGTCACGATGCCTGGCGTCACGTCAGCCGCGCCCCTCTATGTCCGATTTCAAACCGCGCAGTCTGTGTCGCTTTCGGGAGTCAGCGCAGCGACACCGTTGAACGTGACGATGCCGTTGATCACGACGGCCAACCCGCTCAACGTCACGCTCCCAGCGGTCACGGCAGCCAATCCCCTGAATGTGACGATGCCTGGGGTGTCGACGAGCACCCCGCTGCCCGTCACCGCGCCCGTTCCACTGAATGTAAATCTATCGACGGTCACGGCACAGGCGCCTCTCCCCGTTAGTGTGGCGCAGCCGCTGAGCGTGACGTTCCCGGCAGCGCAGGCTGTGACTCTTTCGGGGATTACGGCGCAGGCGCCCTTGCCGGTATCGCTGGCGCAGCCGCTGAGCGTCACCTTCCCGGCAGCGCAAGGTGTCACGATTTCAGGCAATACGGCAGCAAACCCGGTGCACGTCTCCGTGCCCAATCCGCTGCCTGTGTCTCTGCCCGCAGTGACGGCGGCAGCGCCTCTGAACGTGGTCGTTCCAGGCACGGTCAGCGTTACGCCCAATGCGACGTTCCCGGTCTCGGCAGCGAGCACCCTGCCGGTGTCGATTCAGGGGGTTACAGCGCTAGCGCCGCTACCCGTGTCGGTGGCACAGCCGCTCAGTGTCACGTTCCCGAACGCGCAGCCTGTATCGCTTCCGGCGGTCACGGCAGCCGCGCCGCTGAATGTCACGCTGCCGAACGTGACGGCAGCCGCGCCCTTGCCATCGCTGCTTAAAAACACGCTCGCAGACCCGGCAATCACGCTCATCACGAACACGAACCAGTACCCGGTCGTTTCCTATGTGATGAACCCGAGCCAATATCCGGTTCCGGTTATTTTTCCTACGACGCCTACCTTTGCCTCGCGCGAGTACCCGACATATATGATTTCGGCAACCGGCATATCCTGCGGCAACAACAAGAATATGCTTGCCATTCATAATTCAAACAGCAGTACGCAGGTCTATGCCGTGCAAGCGGTCTGGATTATCAACGTGCAACAGTCTGCAATTACTGGGGTGCTTGCTACTTTTGAGCTTCGGCGTCTCAACAGCGCAACTGCTCCGACAGGCGGCACCGATTTGTCGACAACGGGTGTCGAGGCCATGGATATTTCTGATGGAATTGCACCACTTTCGGGTCTTACCGTCCGAACCGCGGGGACTGTATCGGGCGAGTCTACGAAGCTTCTTTACCGAGGCATTTGGAGCACCGACGAACAGCCTGCGGGTTTGTTTGACAGCGCGAACAGCGAGCCTGTGCAGCAGAAAATGAATCCGCTCTGGGGTAAGCGTGTTGCGGACTGCAAGCCCATCGTACTGCGTGCCGGGCAGGGGCTTACCGTCAAGTGCGCAACCAACACGAACAGTGGTGCGTGGGATATTTTTCTAACGGTTACAGTCGAGGGCTGAATCATGGCGATCATTAAGCTTCCCTGGACCGAGTTCAAAAACATGGTTCGGGACAAGAAAATCCCTATTCAGCGACGAGAAACCGAGAACGCGCATGAGCTGATGCTCCCGGAAGGAAGCAATACTTGGGTTTCTTATATTTTTAAAGAAAACGATCCCAATTATGTGGAATCTGTCTATTTAGATTATCAGGACAACTACGCAAGCCTTGTTAATCTTCCGCTCCAGCCTCGAAGCGAGGATGGGCGCATTCTGATGCAGCCTGTCACCCTCGATAAGGGAATCTGGCATTGGTTCTGTGGCGCAGGCGATGACCCTGTGGCTGGAAAAGCCGGAGGACAGACTTTTATGCTGTCTTCGGCGGCCGCACACGAAGTAGTTACGGCCAGCTGGCATTTTAATGACTGGGTGGCACTTTCCGGAGGTGTCGCGCGTTATCGCGGTGCCAATCTCGGAGATGTCTGCAACTTTACGATGTATGCACCTGCGAGCGTGGCAACGCCCAATGAAACGGGCACGGGAAATTGTAACAAGGTTCCTACGGGGCTTGGCTTCAACGTTATTGTGCCCGCGGCAGGCGATGGCGCCTTTGATGTCGACCTTGAAAACGATGTCACTCCGATCCCAAACGAAGGAAAAGGGGGGCTGTGGGACTGGTCATGGCCGGATGAAGGTCGTGGGACCTTTCTGCCTGCGCCAGGACACTTTCCCTTCATGGTAGGGCATTATGATTTTTATGATGTTCCGATTCCAATGATTCGATTCATTGCCAACGTCCCCCTTCTGGGACAAGGGCAACTCGAATTTAATCCACAAAATCCTCATCCAACATATATTTTGCCGCATTGGCAGATGGTCTGCACGTTGACGCGTGGTGCCGACGCCTCGACTCCTCTTGAATTCATTTGGTATATGATGACGGCACGAAAGAAGACTACATGAACTGGCAGACCAAGCTCGCAGGCATCGCCAATCAAGCCAAGAAGCGTTTTCTGGACCTGGTGGGCCATGACTTTCATGCGCCAGGCTTGGACGACGCCGCGCTAAGCGTGATGAAGGAGTTCGGCGTCCCCGAAGACGACATGCTTCGGTACGTCGCGGGAAATCGCCTTCGTCCGTCGCTCAAGGAAGTACGCGAGCCGCTGCGTGCCCGTGGGCTGGGCCCTGTGGCTGTCGAAGCATTGGCGGGACCCGAGCTCTACGAAAAGACCAAGCACCTGCACAACGAGCCCGCGTTGACGCAAGAAGCGCTCGAACTGGGGGACCGACTCAAGGTGCACCAGCAGCAGAAAGCACGCGGCGCTCAGACCATGGTGCGTAGCCGTCCCATGCCTTTGCCGGAGCCGAGGCCTGATGTTCCCGATGCAAGTTGGAAGATGCCTGGATGGGTGCCGTATGCCGCCGGCGGGACAGCGCTAGCGGGTTTGGGATATGGTCTCATGCGCGCACGGCCGAAGAACGATTCGGTTGGCGATTATGTGGATGAAGCGTGGATGAAAGGTGCCAGCGCCATGGGAGAAAGCATTTTTAATAAGTTTGCTGGCATTCCTCGCACGTTCAAAGCCCCGGCGCGTCAGGCTGCCCAGCATATCGGCAATGGCCACGTGGTCGGCATGGCTGCCGATAATCTTGTGGGGTCGATGCAAGCCGCCGGATACAACATCCCGGGCCGCATGCATGACGACATTACGCGCAACATCGCCGGTCAGCACGTGGGCAAACAAATGGCGCAGCACCGTGCCGCTGGAACGTTGAACGGTGAGGTCCTGGAAAATCTCCAGGGGCGCATCAGCATGAACCAGAACCATGGCCAACGCGGGCCTCGAGGGCAGGCACATCTCCCTGTGCAGCAGCCGCACATCGATGACCGGCTGGCTGCCTTTAAGGCGCGTAAGCAGCAAGCGCTCGCAGCTCCCGCTAGCGATACGACGTTCCCTCCGAGCCATCCGCAGCATCTCAGCAACCCGAGCAATGCGCAGCTCGCGGCCCAGCCCAGTGTCCGGCCGAGTGCACCGCCTGCCGCGATGCCAAGTCTGACGCCGCCAGCAGACTTCGGCAGCGCGCCGAATCTCGAGATGCCGTATTTTCCGCCGCCGCCGGCCACACCGAGTGATTTCGGGACGATGCTCCCGCGCCCCTCTTTGCTCGCAGAAGCTCCTGTGACGGTGCCCTCTCCGCCGCCTGCGGCATCGCGCATTCCCGCATGGGCGCAGAATCCCTATGCCCAGCTCGGCATGGCCGGTGCTGCGGGCCTTGGGTTGGGCTACGGGCTTGCCCCGTCACAGGAACGCACGGCCAGCGTTCGAAATAAGCATGCGAGTGTTTTCTCGATTTTTTCCGGACTCGAGAAGCGAGCATTTAATACGCGGCACATCACGCTACCCGGACACCTCAAGAGCATGGCAGCCGGCGGCGCGGCGGGTGGGCTTATCGGGGGCATTGCCGCAGACGATGAGAACACCGGCCGAGGCATGCTCATGGGCGGGCTGCTTGGCGCAGGCGGGGCGGGCCTCGCCAAGAGTCACATCAACAAGGGTGTGTTGAAGGGGCTCGATCAGTCCCAAGAAGCGCTCAATGCTGCGCATTATGCGAACCAGATGCCGCTGATGGAGCAGCTCAAACCTTTGCAGCAAGCATATGACGACGCGGTCAAGGCGAAGGAAACATACCGGCAAGGAATTCCTGGTATGGTCAGTAAAATTGACACGTCCAATCCTAATGGTGCTGTCGATGCTCTACGGGCGTTGAACCTCGACACCACCAAAGAGTTAGACCGCCTAACCAACGCTGCAGTGGACGCCAACACGTCCATGGATCCCATTAAGGGCCAGCTCAAGGCGCAAACGCGCGAACATCTCAATGCGCAGCTTCAGGGTCTACAAGGCGCAAAGAAGCGCATGGATCGGATTTTCTGATGCCCAGCGTGTTTGAAAAATTCGCAGGCATTGGCGGCACCAAATACGCGGGAAGCTTACTGTCCCGCGCAGGTACGGGAGCGCTTATCGGCGGTACCGGGGGAGCGCTAGCTGGTTTGCCAAAAGAGCCGGAAGAGGGTTATGGCAAGGCGATTGGTTATGGGCTCGCAGGCGCCGCTCTGGGAGGGTTGGCGGGGACGGCGCGACATGCGTGGAACGAGCTTTCTCCTTTAGAAGGCACGAATCTCTGGGCGCAAGCGCTCGACAACAGCTCTCCTGATCATATTTATACCCACAATGCGCTTTGGGACGCTCACGGTATTAAATCGCATCCACTTATAAAAGATTGGCAGCGGCAAGACGCGGCTTCTGCCGTCGGAAGAGCTGCACGACGAGGAAAGTCCCGACAAGGTAGCCACGTATTTATACAAAGAGATGCCACGAATCGGGATGCGCGAGGACGCGTGGCTCCTGTCGTATACAACGGAAGCGCTAAAGGTATTAATGTGGACAACGCAATGCAGGAGTTTGCTCAACACATCGGACACGGTGAGCTTGCGCCATTATCTGAGCAAAATATCCGGGATATAAACATGGCACAGCTCCCTTGGTGGAAGCGCCGCGATTAACCGACAATCTGCCCCTTCTCAATATGCCATTCAATAAACGAAGGTTTTGCTAGCACCTCGTTCTTTGTCACGAGCTCTGCTTCGACCTTGGCCACGCGCCCCTTGTAGCGGTGCGGGTTGTCGAGCATGTCCTTGGCGAGCGCATGGTTGAAGCCCGTGCCCACGCGTCCCTTGATGGGCCCGTCTGGCGTCCACGAGTATTCAAAGCCGCCAGCGCGCCCAAGCGGCTGCCCGTTCTTGTCGATGGCTTGGAAAATATTGCGCACGTAGACGTCATGGTCGGGCCGGAGCTTGGCCTTGAGTGCGCCACCGGGGGTATTGAGCGGCCGCAGAATGACGCCCTCTTGGGTGAGCGGGTGCTTGCCACGCTGAATGCGCTCGAGGAGCTTCTTCTTTTGCTCGGGTGTGAACGCAGCGTCAGCGACCTGCATGTCGAGCTGCTTGCCGATGTCCTTGAGAAGCTCGTAGCGGCGTGAGAACGGGATGTTGCTCATGTCTTTGCCCTTGTACTTCTCGATGTCGAGAAGGATGGGGCGAAGCTTGGACTGCATCTCGATCTGCTTCTGCCGCGACTGGTGCACCGTGGCGTTGAGCATGCCGCCAATGTCGGTGGCCGGAATGGCCTTCTTCTTGGGGTCGATCGCGATGGTCTCGGCACGAAGCACGGTGCCCTTTAGCTCCACGGGCACGCGTGTGGTGAGTAGGTCGGGAACTTTATGTGTGTGCTCAATAACACCGGCAGTGTGCTTCTTTGGAATACGATACGAATAAAGACGGGGAATTTTCCCCGGCGCCTTGAGATCGAGAATCGTATGAGCGCCGTCGTACTTCGGCATGATGACATGCGTATTGTCTTGGATGTCGATGCCATGAAAGTTGTGTTCTTTTACTTTGGGCTTATCGCCCAATGACAAGTGCGGAAGCCGCTGCCGGGTCATAGTTTTGTTGAGCAACAGGTCTTGTCCTTTTTGGGTCCGAATAATCACGTATTCCTGAGGACCTTTTGACGTGTACGTGTTGAAGCGGACGCGGGTGCCCGTCTCTTCCGGCTTCATGTGGTACATGTCGATGTCTTCGAGCTTCACCTGCCGGACGGTGCCCTTGCCGTAGCCCGAGTTAATGGTCTCGAGTTTGTCCTTGCCGAAGTTCAGCGAATATTCGCTCGTGTGCGTCGGCTGTTGGACGGCGAGCACCTTTTCGCCGGGGGCAGGGAGCTTGGCTGCGGGGAGGGCCCAGGAATGCGCGTCGCCGGTTTCGGGGTCGATCAAACGCAGGTCGTAGTGCAGCCCGGCGCGTTCGGCATGGTGCTCTTGGACAGTCATCTTCCAAGGGGTTGGCTTGCGAATATCAGGCAAAGGTGCGGTGCGGTTGCGGTCGGGGATGCCGGGGGCGTATTCGGCGCGCTTTGTCTGCTGGCTGGGTACAAGCAACCAGTTATGCCATGAAGGGACCGTCATCACGTGCTTGGCTGGAAGAGCCGTGAGTGTCTGCTTGTTCCAAGCGTAATTGCGCCCCGTGTTTGTCAGCGCAGGCTTTACATCCCCTTGAATCTCGTAAACGTAGATAGGGTGGTCTTTGGGTATTTTATTGGGGTCTTTGAATTCCAGCTTTTTTGGCGGACGCCCGTCGCCTCGCGACGCACCTGGCACGATTTCGTTGGAGCTCCATGGAACTGCAAAGATGGCTGCATCGTCTTTGTAGGGCGTAACCCAGGAATTGGCTCGGAGCTGTGTAAGACGTTCAGGACTTCCGTGGTAATACGTTTTGGGCGCTGGCTTGTCCGCAAGACCCAGCTTCACCAGCGCGTCGTATTGCCCGAGCGCATACATTAATTGAGCTCGTTCTTCTTTTTCTCGAGGAACGTCTGGAGCAGATCAATTCCAGGGTCTGCCATGGGCGCCGGCGGCGGGCGCGTAGTCACAGGGGCACGTGGGAGCACAGGCGCGTGCGCGGCTTGTTGCTGCGCCATTGCACTGGCACGCCCGGCTGCAGCCAATTCGTCGATGGCGTGAATACCATAGCCGTAGATACCTCCACGGAGAGCGCCCGAGCCCGCACCAGCGAGCCCGCTGAGCAGGCGATTGGTGCTGGGGTCTTCGCCTTCTTCCAATTCATCGGGGGCCACGAGCCCAGTACCACCCCCGATGAGACCCCCGATAAGCGCGCCTTTCCCCACCGTTTTGTTAAACGGGCTCAGGTCCATGCCGAGTTTTTGCAGCGCGTGGATTTGACCAAGTCGGTATTTCATAAAAAATCCTCAGTTGGATTGCGGCGGCTTCTTGGTCTTCGGGGTCTTGGGCGCTTGCGGAGCCTTGCGCGTCGAACTCGACGGCATTTCCCGAATCATTTGACGGGGACCACCGGGGTAGCGCTGCTTCATGGTCGGCATGAGGTCGGAGAGCGAATTGGCTGCGAGGTTGTGCAGCATGCCGGTTCCGGCGCCGAGGGCTGCGCCTCCGAGACCCCCAACGGCCAAGGACTGGAGCTGCGATTCGCCTTCTTCGGGGACAATGTTGCTGGCCAAACCGAGGCCCGTGCCAAGCCCCATGTGCGTGAGCAGGCGCTTGGTTTCGGGTGCCATGCCGAGCTTAATCAGCGCGGCACGTCGTCCGAGTTCGTAACTCATTTCTTATTCCCCGGTGCGTGGGATGCGGAAATGTGCTCAGGAGAGGCGGCGTCCTTGGGGAGACTGCCGCCGGGGACGGGCGCAGCGTCGGGGCTGAGCTTACTCATGAGCGCGTTGAACTCGGTGTCGCGGGGTGGAGGGACGGCTTCCCAAGCGTCGAGTTGCCCACGCACGCTGTCGTCAAGATTCTTCATGTTGGGCATATTTCGGATATGCGCCATGAGCTCGTCTTTGCCCTTTTGCGCAGCAAGCCCGTCCATCTTCTTGGCCCACATTTCGTTGGCCGAGCCCAGTCCGCCAAAACCGCCAATTGCGCCACCGTATAATGCGCCTCGCCCAAAATCGCGGTTTTCGGGGTCACGCAAGAATTCGGAACCCATACCGATGCCCGCTCCGACTGTTGCACCACCTGCGGCTCCCCCAGCCAAGTGCTTTCCCCAGTCAGCCATCTGCGCACCGGTGAGCATTCCAGCCGTCTTCGGCGGCACATTGCTCGCACCGCGCATTTCCATTTCCTGTAGCCGCCCGAGAAGCGCGCTGTTCACATCAGGAAGCTTGGGCTGCGGTGGCCCTTGGCGAGCCATGTCCAAAACGTTCTGCTTTTTCTGCAGGTGCTTTTGCGCGATCGCCTTGAGCGTATTCTCGTCCATGCTCCCATAGCCGAGCCCTGCGAGGCCGCCTAGCGACGCGCCCAGAAGCGCGGCACCGCCAGCGTGTTCGCCGTTGTCGAGGGCGTAGTCAGCGCCGGCGCCGAGCGCCGCACCGCCCGCTGCACCGATGCCGGCGGGCATGACGACGCGCTTGAGCACGTTTTCCATGCCCGGACCCATGCCGAGCTTATAAAGAGCGTCTTGTGCGCCGTGCGAATACGGGATGGAAGCCATGCTGATTATCCTTGGCTGAGACCGGGGAAAAGACTCGGCGTTGCAGGCGCCGGCGGAATGAGCGAAGTGGGCATCGTGTGCGGCGCCGTCTGAACGGGCGGTGCGCGCAGATGCGAGAGCTGATTTCGAAGAGCATCGCGCTCAGCGCGGGGTGCGAGCTGGCTCAGTCCATGCGCACCGGCTTCGCCGACCAAGCGCCCGGCACCGCGTCCCAGTGCGGCACCGCCCACAGCGCCCAACAGCGCGCCCCGCCCAACGTGCTCATCGTCTGCGGCCATGGCACCGACTGCAGCGCCCGGAAGGACACCGCCGACGGTACCCAGATTGGCAAAGCCATTGCTCAAGCTGCGAAGAGCTTTTTCTCCGCCGTCAGGCGCATGGTGTAGGACGTCGAGACCGGCATCGACCGCATCGCCGAGAGCACCGCGAAGTTGCGGATGCATGCCGAGCTTCATGAGCGCAGCGCGAGAACCCATTTGGTAGTACATGGTTATCCTTTACCATTTGCAGGGATATTTGAGGAGTTGCCCTTGCGCGCTTCCTCTTGTTTCTTCAGCAGCTCCATGACCTGATCATTGAGCTTTAGCTTTTCGAGGGACAAATTCGACAAGTATTGATCCGCTGCCATGGACGGGTTCTTCTCGTTCCATATCTTGTTCCACAGCGTTGGGGCGTTCTCGGAAAGGTAGCGCTCCACGTTGACGTGTCGCTCGGTCTCGGGAAGATCCGCGTGGCTCTTGTAGCGGATACCGCGCCCGATAATCTGCCGGAGTTTTTCTTCGTTAAAATGCGGGTCCAACAGTTGTAGCTGTCGCGTGCCCTTCAGATCTAGACCTTCGCCGCCGGCGGACGAGAGCAAGAGCGCCTTGATCTTGTTCTCATTGTAGTCCTTGACCATTTGGTCGCGCTGCGCCTTGTTCATCTCGCCGGTGAACAAACCGTAGGGAATCTTTTCTTGCTCGAGCATGTGCTTGTAGGGTTCAAGCCCGCCCTGCAAGTAGTTCGAGTAGACAACAGCTTTGTGGTTGGGATTCTCAGCCATGCGCGTCTTGAAGCGCTTAAAAGCCTCTTGAATCTTCGGGCTGTGCTTGACCGCTTCCTCGAGCGACATGTCATGCACAAAAGGCTGCGGCGAATTCGAGACCTGGCGAAGGCCCGTCAAGAAAGCCGTGAGATTTTTCGACTCTTGCTTACTTGGCGGAAGACCCTTGTTGACTTTGTACTGGACCCAGGCGGGTGCTTTTCCGAGCAGCGAGTCATAAATCTCCTGCTGCTTTTTCGACATCGGGACTTTGACGTATTCCTCGGACGACTGCGGGAAGTGTTCGTTACCTGCATTGCCGTGGTAGTCGACCCACTTATTTAGGATTTCGCCGAGCTCTTTCTGATTGCCCAGCATTGTGCGTTCGCCGGGCTTGATGCCTTTGAGTTTTCCCCAAAACCCAGGGTCCACTTTTACTTTATACGTATACTTTTGCTCAAACTCGTTTCGCTCGGTGGGCAGAAGATTTTTGCCTGCGGCGATATTGACGAGCGAGGACAGATCGGACGGGTGGTTGTACGTGGGGCTGGCCGTGAGCAGCAGTCGCTTTTCCGGTTTGAGCTTGCGGAAGAGTTGATTGGCTTTGGTGGCGGGGTCGCGCAGGCGGTGGGCTTCGTCAATGATAAGCATACCCTGATTAAGCTCTGGCGGTGGAATGGCGTCGCCAGTGACCTTTTGCAGGGAGTGAATATTAAAACCTTCGGCACCTTCGGCGCGGTGACGCTTGAGTTCCTTGAGATAGTTTTGCTGTAGTGCGGCCGGAACCACGACATTCACAGGGCCGCTGTACGCATCACCAGCACCAATTGAGGCTAGACTTTTCCCCGCCCCTAAACCGTGCGCGACAACAAGTCCTTCCTGGTCCTGGATGCGTTGGCGAACGCGTTCTTGGTGGGGCAAGAGCTCGGTGACGACCTTGGCGATCTTAGATAGGCCAAGCCGTGCACAAGCGGTCTGTGCGCCAGCGCTAAAATAGTGAGACATGGTGCGGGAGCTTGATGACGAGGAGGTCATTCGTCTTCTCAGGCGGCATTGTACAGCGCTCGAGCAGCGAATCTTTGAGAAAGCGGTCAGCGACAATCCGACTTTAGCGGCCGCTACGATGAACTATTGCCTGGTGGGCAAGAACTTGACCGAAGAAGCGGCCATACGGGAGCTTCGACGAGCGATTTGGATGCTCAAACAATCAGGAACGGGGTGATCGTTTGCGCCGCGCAGCAGCTCAAGAGAAGGTTCGCAGTGTCAAGCCCAAGCCGATCGGCATAGCGCAGCAGAAACTGCTCGAAATTTTACAGCAGCACGCAGGCGTTGACGCACCGCGTGTCATGGTGCTCTGCGAGTTCCCAAACATGGGCAAAGCTGAGCTTGCTTTGCAGGGGCTGATTCAGCGGGGCTTCGCACGTTGGGAGCCGGGGACGCGGCACAACAACGTCGTTTATTACATCACGAACGAAGGCCGAAAGCACATTAAAACAACGTAATTTAAGTCATTTTGCTGGTATACGGCCATGGAGGTAACCATGGCATTTCTACTCAAGGTACTGCATATCTGGGGCAATATTTGCGCCCACATATTTTGCGTTCTGATGGGCATTGGCGAGGACCCGAAGGACGGCATGACGATGCTTCAGGAGTATCGAAAGATTCTCCCGGAGCAGCAGGCGGTCGAACGCGCGGAAGTCGAAGCGATGTTGAAGCTGTCCAAGAAGGACCAAGCTTTGATGTTTGCGACGGAAGGCTATTTCACGCCGGCACGCAAAGCCAAGCGCAAGTTCTACAAGAATTTGAACCCGAAGCCGTTCGCAGAGTTCTACCGGAGCCTTGGACTTTCGGTAGAAGCAGCGGAAGTTCGGATGCAAAACAGAGAAAAATTTCCGGGCTATTTTCGCGCAAAAGTGCGCGCTCTGATGGCCTGAGTTCTTAGCTTTTTATGGTAGAAGACAGTAAGGAGCGTTCAAATGAATGTGTTTAGGCGGGTTCATTGGAACTACTTGGACTTAAAAGACATGTGGCGGGAAAAAGCCACGGACAAGGTATACACGTCCGCACTTAACGGACTTCTCAAGCGATGGTCGATCGAGGATACGGTAAGGACACCGTATTCGGCGGACGACCTGCGCATTCTGCGCGAATTCATTCGCGACAATGACATGTTTCATGATGCCTATCTGATGAAAAGAAAAGGCAAATCAGACATGTTTCCAGCCGAGCGTTTTGAGGCGCAGTCACGTCGTTATGCGACGTGCTCCGAACTCGAAGAGCTCGAAAAGCGTGCGAGGCGTGAAAACATGCCCATCACGTACAGCGGTGTGCAGGCAGCTTTGAGCTACTTGCATCGCGATCCCCCGGAGGACTTTAAGCGTTGGTCAATGAACCCCACGGAGAAGAGCAGTGCAGTTCTGGAAAAACTGGAAGACGAAGATCGCTGAGAACTTCGACGGCACGCAGCTCGAACTCGAGCGGGCCGCGCGCATGGTTGCGCTCAATCG
>JACCDR010552300.1_pt1 | contig 21011 bp, 23 predicted proteins | sample 7446431 | NCBI WGS metagenome assembly JACCDR01 (sample SAMN15323443, study PRJNA562643) | freshwater metagenome | isolation source: river surface water | place: USA:Blue River Watershed | collected 2017-08-17 | reverse complement strand
GCAATGATGAACCATTAGACGATGGCAATGATGAACCATTAGACGATGGCAATGATGAACCATTAGACGATGGCAATGATGAACCATTAGACGATGGCAACGATGAACCATTAGACGATTGTAACGATGAACCATTAGACGATGGCAACGATGAACCATTAGATGACTGCAACGATGAACCATTAGATGACGGCAACGATGAACCATTAGACAACACAGAATATAAAACAAAAACTCGAAATAAAACATTAAAGAGAAAATCATTATCTACTTCAAAAAAAATTAATAAAGCAAGAATTAAAGAAGAAGAATCAATTAAGAAAATAAAAAGTAAAAAAACAACAACAAAAACAGGAGTTAAGAAAGGTCCTGGTCGTCCACGTAAAACACCAAAGAAAGAACCTATACCAAAGAAAGGAATTGTTAAACAACCAGCTGTTTTTGATAGTTTTGCAGAGGTAGTTTATGACCAGCCGATATTATTTAAAAAAATATTTCAATTCTTCAAAGCGTTAGCAGCATCTCAAATTCAAATGATATTTCGACCAAAAGAAATTATAATGTATGCTGAAGATCATCATCAAAAAAGTAAAATACGGGTTAAAATCGATACGACTAAAATTAATCATTATTATTGCAAAGATGTATTGGATATCGGTATATCATCAAAAGAAATGGAGTTAATACTTAATAAAGTAGATAAAGAATACAGCGCTATTTTACTTGTATCAAGTATAGGCAGTAAGCATAGAACTATCGATTTAACTTTAGAAAATGACATACAGATAGATGAATTACATACAATAGAATTGATCAATCCAACTAATAAAATGGAAAATGAAGAAAATTTTATCGATGAAAATTATGCTATATCTTTTGAGCTACCAAGTAAATATTTTAGGAAAACTATTAATGATATCAAAACTATGTCTACTGAATTATCTATTACACAAGAAAACTCGTCCAGTCAACTAATATTTGAATATTTAACACCTAATAAAAAAATACAATCAAAACATACTGTCAAAGATAGTAATAAAATAAAACTTAAGAGTAATATAGAAGACGGTAATAGTTTTAGAATTGATGTTCATATAGAACATATTAAACCAATAGCAGCATCGCAAATTGCTGATGAAGTCACAATCTTGGTTGATGAAGATAAAGCTTTAATGACAAAAGCGTATATAGATAATGGAACTATAGAAATCAAAACTCTTACTGAAATTATAGATGAAAGACCTGATGATGATGAATAGGTTACATTCTTCTTTTGTTATATTATTTTTTCTGTTAGAATAATGCTATATATAAGTTATATAATATGAACCATAAGTTTTCTTACACTTCAGCATTATTTGGCAGTACTGTCACTTGTATATTATTTTATGCATATAATAAAATTAATGAATATTTTATGAATAGTAGATACAGATCTAGTAATTCATCTAGTAATTCATCTAGTAATTCATCTAGTAATTCATCTAGTAATTCATCTAGTAATTCAACTGAAAATAATTATGATGAAGATAATATATCACGCGGCAAAAAAAGAAAAATACAATGGATAATAGAATCGAACTTGAAAGAAAACTCTCCGATTTTAACAGAACAAAATTTATTGAATGCACAAGAACAACAGACTCAAGAATTACAAACAACAGAGAACCATCAGATACCTGCATCAGTCATACGAATGATACCTCTATCAATATTCATTACAAGCTCGAAAACCCTGAAAAGATATCAATATCAATTGATACAAAATCAGACGGATGCGACAGAAAACATACTGGATGTGTTTCTACAATACCCTGTACAACAAGACCAGACACCGCAATCACCACAACAAGACCAGACACCGCAATCACCACAACAAGATCAGGCACCGCAATCACATCAAGATTTGGATTTAAATGCAATACATATCAACGTATCAAATGTAAACAATGTAGAAAACGATGTGGTAATTGCAGAAAACGATACGGCGGTTGTAGATTTGATAGATGTAGAAAAAACATTAGTAATGCACAATGGGATTGTGACTCATGCCAATGATTCAGAAAATAAATGTCCTATCAGCAATCATCCTATAGTTGTTATGGCAAATATAGAAGATACTCGAGCGAAAGAGTCTTGTTAATAATTAACAAATTAAACAAATAATACTTTTATATTATGAATGAATTCCGTTTTGATGAATACAACTGATAATTGGATTGATGTTATATCAAATGCAGGTAGGAATGAAATACTACAAATTAATCTGCGACAATTGGTGAATATGTTAAATAATGTTCCTGATGAATATAGATCTGATGCTAATAAAATATTACATAATTATCCAAAAGCATGCAGTTCACAGCTTGGCTTTGATATAAAAACTTTTAGCACATTTATATTAGATAATCCGCATCATTGTATAATATTACCTATACGAACTCTTCAAAACTTAAGAAATCATAATGAAGAAACTCGTGTAGTTTTATCTTGTACTGATTTTAACATTTTATTTAAAATAATAAAATATTATGTTAATATTAACTGTATATCCGCATTACCAAAAATGAAGTTTATTTCATCATAATATAATTTTGCACTAAACATAGTTTTATTATACATAATATGTCTACAACTGATTCATATAGTATAATTCATAAATTAGATGATAATGTATCACAAAACACTGATGCAGGTATTATTCATAATATTAACGTAGTAGATAATAGCGGCGATAACAACACTACTAGTCAAGTATCTTCACGAGATTTTGATTCGCCTTATTTTGATGAACCTATAAATGAGCAATTCTATAAAGAAAGCACTATTGAAAAAATACAAAAAATGTTTCCAAATAAAAAATCACACATGAATATTTTATTCAAACTATATAAATTTATCTTTGAAGAAGTTAAGAAAGCAACCTGGGAAAAAACAGAACAAGACGTGTCCGATGATATTATGTCATCTAATTTCTCGCTAGATTTCACGCAGTTGATGGAAGACAATAGTCGTAATATTTATAGGCAATTATTCAGAAATAAAATGTTTCAAAAAAGAATATCGGCAATACCAGTATTTATTGATTTCGCATATTTGTATTATGTTCAATATTTGGATAGTTCAGCACCAATCCATAAGCTGCCAATGACATTATTTAAATATAAATTATTAATGCATTCATTAAATGCAATGCAAGATGATTTATATGCATGTTTTGAGCAATGTATAGAAAATAAGTTTATTAGAGAGTTAAGAATAGAAACACCTCCATTCTATCTTAGAACTGATATGACAGATGAACAAGTCAAAGAAAAATTAGAATTAATAGTAAAACCATTATGCAGAGATATACTTAAACAAGTATTCGAATTACACAGAAAACTATATCCTGCTGATACAACTTCAGATAAACCAGACCCCAAAAAGGAACTCGAAGATTTTAAGAAAAAAATTAATCCTATTATTTTGGAAAATTTAGGGGATAATGCCGATGAATATTTATTAGAATTGATGAATAAAAGTAAAAATAACTCTATTAATTCGAATAATAGTGTATTGCATGAAGAGAATAACTCATTAACTAATAATAATTCTATAAAACAACTAGAATCTAGAGAAGATAACATAGAATAAAATATGTAAAAATGAATTTATTTTTTTTTATTATTAAAAGAAATATGTGCAAAATTGACATTTTTACAGCTTGCTTATCAGCCATAGTTTCTATTCTAGCGGGTATATCTTTTTCAATATCTATTGTGCTTAATCAAGCAAATTTAGCTGTTTATAACAATATTAATTATTATGATACTTGCTTGAACAAATTTTGTGATGCAATGCAAAATTGCGTTTGCTTATACAATAAAATAGACTACCAATACGCATTATTATCAGTTTGCATATCATGTTTTATTATATCTTTTGCCGCATTTATATTTGCATGTTATAACGCTAGATGTTGCTGTAAAAAAGAAAATTATGAACGTATATTAGGATAGTTTATGAAAACTCTCGATTGTGCCTTATGAAGTTATTATTATTTTTGTTATTCGAGCTTCATTTCATTAAGCAAATGAATCAACTCATTATTAAGATCGAGCTGTTCTTTCATAGTTTTTAATAAATATGACATTGCTTGGCTGGTATCTTTTGTTGATGAAATCAATCTAACACCGATACTTGCTAATTGTTGTAAATGTTTTGTATCGTTTGTTAATTCTTTTTTATTGCATTGCATAACTGGAGAATTATGAATACCTCGAGATATAATAGGAGAATGAGGTGGTGATTCTAAATTTGGTGTAGAATGTTTTTTATTGACTGGCGTCTTTTCCTCTGTGATGTATTTTTCATCAATCGCGTCTTGAGAATCTTCTTCGGTTGAGTTTTCACTATTATTATCTTCTATTTCTAATTTTTCATTAATCGTAGCGGGTAATTCATCTTCTGATTCATCGTCAGATGGCTCGTAATCAATATATCGCTTTAGTTCAACATCGTTTTCGTCGAATGTTTCAGCATCTTTCATGTTACTCACAACAATTTTACCACCATTAACAGCCATATATGCATCTTCATCTTTATGTTCATTAAATTCTAAAACAATATCATTTTGATATACATAATATGGACAATATTCACTGTCAGATCCGCAACTTAATACATCAGTATCATTCCAACCATTTTTTCTTGCCATCCATTTAAACATTCCTACTTTTTCTTTATATGAAGTACAAACGTGAAATTTAGCATACCATGTTATATTTTTACCAAAGATAGGAAATTTGTTATCTTCTCCAGTAGTTCTATTACAAAAATAATAATATATACCCATTATGATTACAACTTTATTAATATATTAAATAGATTTTCACTTTTGAATAATATGAATGGAATTTAATAATTTTTCATAATGGATGCACCACATATTACAATAAAACAAAAAGATCATATATTAAGTAAATGGATAATGAAAGTAAATGGATGGTGTGATACAGATAATATGCATGCTAGATTGTGGAAATTGGACTTCTTATTTCACTTATAAAAATAGCAATATTATACAGAAGACTGGATTCATGAAAAATAAATTTACTGAAAATAACATGTAGGATAATACATACTATAACTACTCTTTTTGTAACTATGTTTCTTTTCTTTTATAAGAACACCTTCAGAGTATGTGAAATAAATTCCTATAGAGATTTCAACATCAGGACTAGCATCTATAATATCTGATGATTTCCAACCATTTTTTTCTATTACTTCTTCAAAAACACTTATTTGGTTGTCTTCTTTATCGCATATAACTAGTTCTGCTTTGCTACCTTTCTTTTCCCTATTATTCCAAAATCGATATGACACAGTTCCCATATTTATTATATTAAAAAATAAATCAATTTTATAAATTTAAATATGAACACGGATATTATATTTAATAGTCAAGCGCAAAATGCAATAATAATTGCTAAAATAAATATTTATCTTATAATATAAGTTACTTATATAATGGAAACAAGCACAAGAATATTAATCGTTCTTGTCATAATAGGTATATTAACAGCGTTGTGGGTGTTATTTGGATATGGATATATTTCAGTCGTAATTCCAGTATCTTTATCGATTGCTTGTGTTATAGTTTACTTTGGCATATTAACTACTGATAGTTGGAAAAAATAAATAGTATATTCTGTAATAAATTTACAACTCCTCTGCAATAGATTCTAAGCTCTTAATATTTTCTTGTATAAACTGTTGATTAACGACAACTGAATTATATGTTGTACCAATATTTGGATTAGTACCCATTACTAATGGTCCTGAAATACCGCTAATCTTGTCTACCAAACCATGTATAGCTGCATCTTGAATAACTTGAATTGCTGTTTGAAATGATAACCTTAACGTAATATTAGCATTTTCTCTTTTTTGCAAACCAGTCTTTTGGATATTTGTAACTTGTCCGGAATAGCACATTTCATCTGCAAATATACTGCAATGCATTCTATTTAATCCTTCTAATGCAATGATCATTTCATTAATGATTTTGTTTCTTGCTGCAATAATACCAAATACTCTTTCTATTTCTTCAATAGAATCACTTTGAGTTCTATATGGATCAATATATGGATTTAGCAGAATATCTGTCATATTTGATCCAGTTGAATAAATACCATATATTTTTTTGATATCATAAGAACCATCATCTTTCTTGACATTTTTGACTACATCTACAACTGTTGTAGCTAATAAGTCTTTTACACCTCTAACAATAACTTTTTTGATTTCTTCCATGATAAATATCACATTATCATTATAATAATCATTAGTTTGTTTAAACATACTATTACGTAAATAGCATCTAATATATAAATTATCTGAATTCTCAGGTGTATACATTACAAACAATTCTGGATGATTTTTTCTTATGGCCAAAACAATAGTTTCTAATTTCATTGATTTAAGGATAAGTTCTTCTTTATTTAAACCATATCTAATACACCATTTAGCTAAATCACCAGGCACTTTCATCCCATAGTTTTGTTTTTCAAAATCTTTTATATCATCTTCTTCTTGTTTAAAATCTGGATGTATAGGTTTTCCATATGATTCAAAGAATATTCTTACATCTGAAATGAAACGACCAAAATGCATCATCTCAATATGATTTGCAATTTCCTGCACTTTGAGTTTGTCATTTTCATATTCTGGTTTTACCATAATTAACATATGGGGATTTTTCATAGTTTCAGTATCTTTAGCTCCTAGAATTTCTTGAATACGCACAATAGCGTTTGTTCTTGTACCACCTTGTCCTCCTGTACGGTGTTTAGAATCAAGAACATATTGTGTCATAGGTTCAGAAATACATTGAGCTGCTAAAATACCAACAGATGTACCCGACTCAATAAGTGCTTTTTTATAGGTCAAGACAATTTTTTGTACAATAATATCTAATAAATGATTAATTACACCTTTTTTAATTAAATAACTAGTACATAGATATGATCTTATTAGAATTTGCAATAATGTTGTCGACGCAGTGATATGTTTAGGAAGTTTTCGTCTGCGTTTCTTCTGCATTTCATTTAAGAATACATATCCAAGATTATCACAAAGTTCGGTTGTCAATTCTATAGCATACTTTGGGTCTAATACTTTCTGATCATCTGATAATTTTTCAATGAGATCTTTGTAATTATGTAATGTGTCTTCTACTATGCGAAACACATTTATAGGCATATGTTTAGAATTTGTGAATACATATTCCTTTGGATTATGATCTTCTAAAGTACTATGAATACGTCTATATTTATTTCGATCATCACTGAGTTGTTTAAATTCCTTTACTAATAATTCCTGAATTTCAGGAGTTCTATATTTTTTGTCTATTTTAGAAATATCTGTTCTGTATTGTGTTTCAAATTCGGAATCCGATATCATAATTGTAGGAAATTTAACCTTTTCCATCTTGGCGGCATCTAAACCGCACTCAGCATATAATGGTTGTATAACATTCATGCCTTTCGTACTCTTTCGTAAATTATCAACTAAAATACTTTCTAGGTTTTTAATACTAATTCTATTTTGATAACCAGTAACCGATGTACTTAAAGCATTTGAAATCAACCCATGACGAGCTTCTCCAGCCATGAAAGCATATACATCTGATGTAACACCTTCACGGAAACTAGTAGATACAAATCCATTAGCTGCCGGTTCTGTGTCATAGCGAACGAAATAGGGACTTGTTCTACACCATCCGGCTTGCATCGGAAAACGCTTACCATTAATAGTTTGGGTTCCAATAGCTCCATTAATAGCAACAAAGTTTGTAAGTTTACCTTTAGAGCCACTTAAAATTAACCTTGCCATATGATTGTTCTCTAGATCGATATCAGCGAGAATTGGATGAGCAAAATCATCGCCTGCTTGTAATGCACCTATCTGTTCGTTTTCATAAAATTCACTTAGAGAGGTGCCTAATGGCGCTATAAGCTTACCAGAATTTAATCTTTGTGTAATTTTACGAGAATTTAAAATCATAGTAGCAATACGACGTTTGATTTCTGCCATTGCTGGTTCAGAAATATTGATGTCTGCTATACCAACAGTAAAACCATGGTATGCGAAGAATCTATGTACAATTTGTTGTAAGTTATATACAGTTTCTAAAGCAGTATCATTGCCGTATTCATTAGCGATAATATGAAAAATACTACCAGCGACACCTTGTCCAGATGTAGCTTTATCTAGAACGCCAGACTTTAATTCGCCGCGTTCTATAACAACTTTAATGTCGGCAGGGTTGTATTTTAAAAACGCTGCGTATTGTTGTTTATACATTGATGGTTCTTTGCCTGATAAGTTAATCTCAGGTAGTAACCTTGATACTAATTGTCTATTGCTATAATTCTTTTCAGTAAAATTATAATTAACCCATGGAGTATCGATATCACCAAACAGCTGCATTGCATGCCATTTGTTAAATCGAAGACCATCTTTGGTTAACTCAGATAATCCAATAAGACCATCTTGAAACGCACCAACTAATGGTGCCTGATTTTGTGGTGAAATAAACCACCTTGATACTTTTGAAATTGACATACACTCGTTTCTAGATTGAATGTTCTGTGGAACGATGCTATTCATTTGGTCTCCGTCGACCTAAATCCATATAGTTTCCTATATGGCTGGATCTTACCTTAAGGTTTTCATCGAAAGTTGCTTAAGCTTTCTCAAACCCGACAGCTGTGAGATCTCTGAGGTTTTACCATAATCTAGCATATATTATTATATAATTTTGCGATTTTAGGTACGTACCTGCGGATTACCCAATCTCTAACGTTTTTACTATGCCCTAGGTCATTACCCCGGGTATTGTATACACTTTCGCATATACAAGTAGTAGTTAGAGCTCTAAGGGAGTTCCCGCATTTGGTCTGTCTTGCCTTACAATAGTAAGACTAGCCGGAATAACCTTTCAGCCCGACTATTCTGACCCCGACGAATTGTTAAGTCAGCATTGAAATCATGCTTCTACAAGGTTTCCCAAGTAGTTGGACTATAACTTAAGCCAAGTTTAGATAGTTGTTTAAGCTATCACTTGACCGACACCCGTAAGTCTCTGAAGAGATATGTGCAAATTAACATAACACTTACACATATATACCTGCTGATTACCCATATATCTTCAACGTTTTTACCATCCGAGCGGTCATTATCCGCCTGCTGCAATTGCTATTACTAGCAATCCGCGGTAGTTGAAGCTTTAGGGACTTCCAGCATTTGTGTGTCTTGCTTATTTGGTAATTCTAATATTTGAAACTTTTCTCCTTTCAAATCTGAAAATTGTATAATTTCATCATTTTGTTCATCAATAGATTTCGTATCTATCTTGTTATTTTTTGAAATATTTAGTTTTGCTTGCAAAGGAGATAAATTTGTCCAATGAAAACATTTTTTTTGTGTTCCTCCAAAGATAAATCCCATTTTGAACAGGGGATTACATGATCAATATGCCAATAAGAACCATAATTATCAAATGTCATATCGTGTGAGAAGCTTAATTGATATTTAAACCAATCTAATAAGAAATCTATAGAACATCCTATATATTTCTTATTATTATTCGTTCCACTGCCTTCTAATAAATCTTTTATTCTTAGCCTACAGCTACTTATAAGTTTTTTTTCTGGATGTTCTTTGTAGAATCTTTTACGATATGCATATATTTTTTCTTTATTATCTTTATGATATTTAGCATGTCTTTTTTGTTCTTTCTCTTGATTTTCTTCTCTATATATTTTGTGTTTTGAATTAAGTTGTTCTTTATTATCCTTATACCAATTTTGTTGCCATTTTTGAATCCAAGATTTATTATTTTTATAATAATCTTTCTTCCATTCTTTTAGTTTTTCATGTTGTTGCTTTTGATATTCTTTACTGGCTGATTTGTAGTTCTTTCGAATATTAGCATCACATGATTTGCAATTTGGTCTTATTCTTGGATTACCATTTCTATCAAACCCACCTTTAGAGAAGTTATTAAGTGAAAGACCCTGTTGACAAATATTGCATTGTTTAGTTATTGTTTCATTAATTGTTTTCTGATCTAATTCTTTTTGCCAATCTTTAGCTATTTGAAATAATTGATCGTATACCCATTTATCAAATGGATCATTTAGGTCTAGTTCTTTATGTAATTCATAAGACATTTTATATAATAATACATTTTGTTTCAATATTTATATTACCAAATAAACTAGCAGGTTTCACGCTTTTCACGCCTGCTGTTGCAACCATTTCAATGTTTAGTTGCATACTGATGGATTAATACGTAATGTCTCTCCGGTTTCCATAACTACAACTCTCATGCCTGCGATGTTACTGAATAGCAAACTAGGTTGTCTATTAAAACATAAGTAATCTCCAGTAATCATATCACGCATTATAATATCTCCATCTTGTAACACATAATTAGGATCGATTAAGTCAATACGATATGTATTGCCATCAGATTTCTTAATAATATGTTTACAGCCCGGATAATGATTAGTTTTATTTAAGAAGTAAGTCATCAATCTGTTTCTATTTCTACTAGTTACTACTTCTGGTACTTCCAAATCTTGGGCATGAATCATAGGTACACCTACCTCATTGACTTTTAATCTACTGTCTCCTGTAATAACCGATCGAATCATATATTCGACACGCTTACCCATTAAATTTCTACGAATTCTACCTGGCTTCTTCGGAAAGTGCTCTGCAATAGATACAGGTGGTTTACTTGTATTAGTAACCATCTTAATATCACCAGCAGAACCGCCTTTAATCATAGCGAAGTATGCCATATCTAAGTTAGAATATGCACTTTCTAATGCTTGTGTAATTTGGTCATCAGCAGGTATTGTTTCTGGCAAAGCACTATTGATTTCTTCCATCGTTTTCATTAAACTAGTAGTGTCAGAGTTTGAACTTCTTGTTCCTCCAATACGTTTAATATCTGGACGAATAGTGTTTGGCGGTGCTGGAACAGTAGTGAGAATGAAATTTCTAGGATGTGATCTTAGAGGTTTACCCATTCGTATTACAGTGTCATCACGTATTCTTTCCAACACAGTTTTGATGTGATGGTTATAAAATTCTTCTTTATATACTATTTTCTTCGCTTCTTCTTGCTGTCGTAGAAATATAAAAGGACGTTTTTTGTCTTTGATTACTTGTAAATGTTGTTCCTGACAATAAGGACATTCCTTGACACCTTTAACATTTTTAACTAATTCACTTAATCGTTTATTTGGCGGAACTTTCGATTTTGGCTCTACAACTAATTCACCACAATGATAGCAAATAACTTTTAACCATTTCAGTAATTCATCACGAAACATTGGGCTTTTTACAGGATATCTTAAATCCATAGAGCCAAAATGACCTGGACAGATAGTTTTACGATTACCACATGTATGGCAATTCCAACTAAAATCTGTAGTACCCATATGTGCATCATATAATCCTTCTACGGCCGGACGTTCTCCTTTCATAATTTCTTTATTTGTGATATTGACATTAGATTCAATTAGAGCTTCTTCTGAGCTTTGAACATAAAATGCCAGATCTACAATTTTGCTATAATATGTGATATTTTGAGGTGCATTTTTGTCATTCATTTTAAAATGTATATACTATAAAAAATAAATCAAAAATGGATAATATATAGTACTTATATTAAGTTTAGATGGAGAATAATAGTGGGATAGAATCAACGCATATCTAAATTCATCTAACTTCTATATCTAAATTTGAATTTTATCATGCGAATTAAAATGTCTGAATTTTTATTAAAGGGAAATATTAAAAATAGAGTGATAATAGGAGAATGCTGTAATAATTATAACTATGAAATATCCAATGAATGCATTAATATATATAAACCGGCTCGTGATGAGAGATGGTCAAGTCTCAGAAAAGATTATGATGAAGAACAATACAAAAATACGAATCCTATGGAGTTAAAACAACTGATGATATCTGAATCTAAGTTAATTATTTCAATTACAGATTTTAAAAAAATATTTATTACAGAATCAAGCAAATGTTTATTAGTTGAATTACCTGATAATGTATATATTTTCGCGGGGATGAGTGCGAAAGAATTCCAAACAGCAGAACCAGTGCTATATGTAAATGAAGGTTGTTATGACCTAGACTGTTTATATCCTTATGCAGAAACAAAAACATATACTTATCTTATAGAAGAAGGAATGTATGCAAAAAGTAAATATTTTAAGAGTAGTTCAGAGGAGAAATATAGAGATGACGAAAACAGCAAATTTGGATATAATTCTGACGAAAACAGCGAATCAGATGATTCTGACGAAAACGATAAAGACTATGACGAAAACAACAAATTTGGATATGATTCTGACGAAGAACCATACTCAAAATTTTATGGATTTGGGGAAACACATCCTAAACTATGTTTTAAAAGATTTAAATGCGTATATATGTATTAAAATCAACATAGTAGTAAACATTAAATAGTTTAGTGCATCTTTTTTATATAAAAAAAATGATTTTTTTTTGAATATATAAATTAACAACAATGAGCTATAACTGTTATATATTGTATCCTAGTAAACGAAAACAACCTATACGTAGAATTATTGGCGGTTTTGAGACATGCCATGGCAAGTGGTTAACAGAATCGGAATGGTTGTTATCTTTGCCTATGCGTGATACTGCTGTATGTTCATGTTGTCATGAACATGTTCTGTTGTGCAATTGTGAAGACAATTTACGCTGCCGTTGCTGCAAAAAATATGGTCATTGGGATGTTGTATGTCCAGAAAACAATGGACCTAACAAACTTGGAACCTTCATACCACATGATTAAAGAATATATGTTTTTAGTATATTGTTTATGTTTTAGTATGTTTTTAGTATATTGTTTATGTTTTAGTATATTTTTAGTATATTGTTTATGTTTTAATATGTTTTTAGTATATTGTTTATGTTTTAATATGTTTTTAGTATATTGTTTATGTTTTAGTATATTTTTAGTATATTGTTTATGTTTTAGTATATTTTTAGTATATTGTTTTTTTTAACTTTTAATGATGAAGCAAAATCCTACAAAAAAGGAAAGTCAGTATTTCTACTGACTTATATGCAATTATACAACCTGGTGGTCGAACTTGTAGCGGTGTTAAGGGGTTACCTAAAGCTACAAGTACGAACTATTCAGATGATGAATAGTCGTTTATTTCGTTTATGTCTGTTCCGGTACTTAAACCAGTTCCTACATAAACTATGCATATCTAAGATGATTTATTTGAATTATATTATATTAGTAGAACCAATATTAATATAGCAGTTTCTAGGCTGCGACGGTAATAATAACTAAATTATTAGTTTATTACGATCATACTTTATTACATCTTAGGAGACTTTTGTTTCAGTCTCTAATATAGGATGTAAAAATTCAATTTTTTTTTTGTTATTATTTTTTACCTTTTCGGCTTCTACTTCTTTTCTGACCTCCTGTTTTTCTGGTTTTAGATTTTTTGCGCTTAACAGACTTTGCTTTTCTTCGTCTTTTTCCTCCTCCTTTTGCGGTTTTAAATACTGAATAAACATCAATCATACCGGATATGCCAGATACTACGATTTTTTTAGTCGGATCATTTGGATCATCTATTGATTTAGATATCGATGGATTAGGTAAAAATGCTTTAACATCATTATATATAGGGGATCCATCGTTCCATTTTGATACACTGATAGACGTTTTATCTGCCATAAAATTAATTATGTTTTGTTGCGACATAATAAACTAGATATATTAAATATATTATTTTTTGTTAGAAAACATTTTAATAGAAATATCTCTTTCTTTTTCATAATCAAAAAGTTCACTTCTTATAGAAAAAATATCAGCTGGAGATAAATCAACATATTCCGGGCACCACTTTTTAATATAATCACAATGAGGGTCATATTTTTGAGCTTGTAGATATGGATTAAATATTCTAAAATATGGTTGTGCATCGGCTCCAGTACCACTAGCCCATTGCCACCCTCCATTATTACTACATGGATCATAATCTGTTAAATGCACGGCGAAGAATTTTTCACCTAATCTCCAATCAATATGAAATAATTTTGTTAAAACACTTGCCGTTATCATTCTACATCTATTATGCATAAAACCAGTTGCGAGTAATTGTCTCATACCTGCGTCAACTATAGGTATTCCTGTTTTGCCTTTACTCCAAGCATTAAATAATTCTTTACTGTTATTCCATCGGACTTTTGTATGTTTAAAATTTTTATCTATATTATACACTGATGCCGATGCAGGTATAGATTTTGTATCTTTTAATACATTCGGAAAATGATAAGCTATTTGAATATAAAAATCTCTCCAAAATAATTCTTTTGTGAATATGGATGATGGTGATTTACGATATATTTCACGTATTCCCAACACACCGAATTTTATATAAGGAGACAATCTTGATGTTTCTTTTGTCAATATATTTCTTGTTTTTGAATATTTATTTTGTGTTATAGGTAATTTGTTCAATATTTTTTCAGCCTCTATTCTTCCTCCTCTTTGTCTTAATACTGCAGATTTATTGTTAATCTTTTTAAGCAAATCTGACAAATTAACAGATTTATGCTTCGTGTTAATTATTTTTTTCACATCTGGCTTTAGTGGAACTTTCGATACTTTTACTTTTTTAGCAACATTGTAATATGGGGTATACACTTTATATGGTTTTATGGTATCTGGATCATTAAGTGCTATATCGTTAAAAGTTTTAACTTTTATTTTCATATCGTCCATAGTACTTTTAATTTTAGCATCTCTTTCGATAGAATAGGGCGTATAATCTTTGTTTAAATAAATTGCATCAACATTATATTGTTTCACTATCGATTTGATTACGGTTTCTGGTTCTCCATATTCTACAATTAAATGTATTTCTTTTTTAAGTTCTATCAAACTTTCTAACATAAAAGCAAATGCATTATAAGAAAAGTATGAATTATTTTTTGGATGTATTTGAATTGGAGTTAATATAAACAAACATATAACATCATTACAATCATTACATGCATGATATAAGGCTGTATTATCTTGATATCTAAGATCACGTCGAAAAACAAATAAACCTCTCATGGTATGAGTTAATATAATACTGACGAAAATATTTTCATATTATAGTAAAAAAAATAATTTTTTGATGCAATTTGTATTAGATCGTAATTTATAGCGATAAAAGTGTCTTAAATTGGTTATATGGTATTGTTTTAAATAATATGTGAAATATATATTTATAAATATAGTTAAGTTTCTAATATATTAAATGTGTCATCATTTTCCCCATCATCTAATCGTGCAATAATATTGCATAAACTTGTATGTTCATTTTGTTGATTTCGAATAGGTTCATCTTCGTCTTCTGCTATCAAATATAATGGCGACTTTATATCTTGATAAGATATATTTTTAATATTTGTTCTATTATATAGATCATATTCTATTTTATATGATAACCAATTATTTTCACTCATTTTTTTCTCAATTATACAATAATTGGAAAGTACATGATATTTAATATGAGTTTTATTATCTATTGATTCCATAAGAAATCTAGATAGTGCTGTAGGTTGTACAATTGTTTGTGTTAATATTATTCTTGGAGGGCTTACTGAAATCGTATTTTCTTCTAAAACATATAATAATTCTAAATTATATAATCCAGACAATCTTGACAGAATAAAATCAGTAAAATACATATAACTATCATTATTTCGAAGAATAAATTGTTTATGTGTTTTTGTAATATCTTTACATGATAACTCAATACACTGTTGATTTCTATTAAATCTATTGTTATTTTTTGAAATAATATAACATTTTATGTAACTTATATTTCTGCCAGCAGAATCAAAATCTAATACTATATCTTTTGATAATTTAGGAATATCAAATGTTTTACATATTCTAGTTATTAATTTTCTATTTCCATGAATAGTACTATCATTAGATTGTAATAATACGTTTGTTATTTTTGTATATGTATATAGTTGTAAATTATACGTATTTTTTAATATACATAATAATTTTGTAATATTATTTGCGGTTAATATTTCCATTTGGAATTTTCTGGGCAATTTATTAAATAATTTATTATCAAGTATAGTAGATGGATCTTGTAATGTTTTAATGTCAAAATCATATTTTTTCTCTTCAGCTTTTTCTACATTATCAAATATTTGTTTAGTGCTATTTCTGAGAATATGTTGAAAATTATCAATAAGTGAAACTTCTAAATTTTTAGTATCCGACATAATATTGTTATTAAATATGTAAATAGGGTATTATTAGATATCTAAGCGTAAAATGCAAAGTTATTAGATATCTAAGTGTAAAATGCAAAGTTATTAGATATGTAAAATGTGAAGTTATTATATGGTATTATAATATTTCAAAATTTATCACAATGTATTTGCGTTATGTTAAAAATACAGTACACTTATTTAAGGTACTCAAAAAATATGGATTTGTATCACGATTGGTAACTAAGGAGTTATCAGATGAACAATTAGAACAACTAGCTATTACTCTATATAATAGCGCGGTTCCTATGATAAACATTAGACGAGATATAGATTTAAGTGCTTTTAGGAATAGATCAACATGTTATTAATCAAACTGGAAATAACATTAATCAAAATCAAGTAGAACAAAAAAATAAGCCAGATAATAAGACTTTAAATAATATTAAACAAAATATATCAGAAATAGTTAGAAATATAACTGTTAGAGAGCAATTTTCTCAACTAGATATTAGTATCTCTAATATAATTTATGAAGCCAAAGAAAAATCTGATATAGATGAAATACAAAATTTATTACTTAAAATACCACATCCTATTCTAACAGGACATGAAGCAGAAATGGATGGTGTTATTTATCCTAACATATTTTTCAATCATTATTGGACTTCAAATAAGAGTAATTGCTTTCGTTATGAAATAAATAAAGTAGTATATTTAACAGAATTTGTCAAAGATAATTATACATTAACTAATGTAGATTCTTTCGATAGTACTAACTCATCTTCTAGTCATATATCTGATAACTCGTCTTCTAGTAATAATACAATAAACTATACTTCTAAATATAAACAAGATAATATGGAATCTGATATATGGGTATCCAGAATATTTATTCGTTCATATCAAGATCATTGTGCTGCAACTAAAATTTATGTAAGATTTTACGACAAGTCTATCGAACCAATTAAAATTTATTATAATGGTAAAATAGTAGAATGTATTAATAATACAGCAACTATTGATAAATCTTTTCTTGAAATATTTGTAGATTCGGATGAAACTTTATATGTTTATTTTAAATCCACAGATATACCATCACGTCAAATTCCGTGTATTATTCATGTAGAGTACACATTCTTAAGCGCAGAAGTAAGATATGCCATCGCTGATAATTATGACAAGCTTAAATCATGGGCTCCGAATTTATTACAGAAACATAATGATAAATTTCGTGAGTTAGGTTACTTTGCCGGAAAATTGATACGAGAATACAATAATGTTAATAATAATGTTGATATAAATCTCGTATAAATTAAAAAAATAGGGCGTTATTTTAAAACTATGAAGTATCAATTTTAAATTATGAGACTCTATAAATTTTATATAATTATTTTTTTTTATACTAATCATATGTTAGAACTACTTGCATTATTGATGCTATTTATTTTATTAGAACTGCGAGTGTTGTAAAAACCATCAACATTTTTTAAGATTAATTATAAATTTATTTGCATCTTTCGTATCTGACATTTCTAAATCATAACTACCTTCAGTAACAGCAAATGGTAATGTAACATTAGGATAAACAATTTTATCTTCATTTAAATCAATAGAATTATCATAGAAGAAAATATTATGATCCTTGATCTTTTCTAATTTTTTCTTTCGTAGATGTCTCGGTTCATCACGAAACATCATAATTTCACCTGATATCATATTTCGAAAAGATTCTAAATTCTCTTCGTTATTTTTAGTTGCTTCACGCATATAAACTTTAGATCCTATTACGGGAGATCGTAATGCATTAGTGAAACCAGTGTTAACATAATCAATCGCCGATTTTTCGTCTGCAAAAACATGAATACCTTGTAAACATCCAGTACCTTCCTGAAAAGCATTGTATTCTGTAATTTCAGTTCCTAATTCATACTCAAAATCCCTGTTGGTAGTATTAAAGTTACTTACGAATTTTACATTAGCATCATTCATTTTTGTCATAGCATAACAAACATTTTCATAATCACCAACTAATTGCGCAGAAACTACTGCCGCTGATTGCACACAGTACTTTTCTTTAGGAAGTAAAGAACACAATATTGTGTTCTTTATATTCATGACTAGATGAGATTTTTGTTTTATTCGCGTTAATCAATAATGTTAATAAAACACTGATATTTGTGGAAAACTCATTACCGATTTTAACTCTTGCTAATTTATATACATATCTAGATACACCTGGGTTTAAAGCCATATCTACCCCAGGAAAAATAGGTATTTTGAAATTATTGGTTGTCCAATTTTTACTATTATATAAAGATAAAATCCGCAAGTTTTCTCGTTCTACTTCTTCATCTGAACTTTTATCAGTTAAGCGATTATTAATAACTACAGTTTGAGAGAAACTTTTATTGCCCATTGCTGTTATTCTATATAATTATACTTTTATATTTAAAATCAAATTTGGTTAAAATATTACAATAAAAGTTTGAAGTTCTTTACTACATTCTATGTTTGTTATTGCATTGACACCCGTCATTACATTTATACTATAATGATTTGTCAGTAACAACATAATCCAAACTCAAACTCCTGATAGGATCTAAATTAATTGGGGGTGGTGGGGAATCTATTTCATAAGTAAAATAGCATTTTTTGTCATAATCATACACTATAACAAACATATCTCTTCTATCTGCTGCAATAAGAGTATTAAAAAATTCTCTTAAGTTATCGCTCGAAAATACTTTTTTGATGCTATTTGATGCATGTTGTATAATAATAGCTTTTTGAGTTCCATCTGGATAAAACTCATAAATTATAACATTTGACTTTGGTTCTGTTATCATAGTTTCATCTATCATTACATTATATATTTGATGCGATATCGGTTCTTTAAATTCAGTATTATGAACAGTATGAATGTAAAAATAGGTGTCGTTCATCATGCCTAGATATACATATTGTTCCGAAGAATCATGATCTGGATCTCCTGTGATTTTTTTATTTAACTCTTCTGATAATACTGCAATATTATCGCAAAAATCTATTGGAATAGATAATGTTATATTACGAGATGCTGACATTTACAAAATTTATATATTATCAAAAAATAAGGTCTAATATGTTTTTAATGTATAAATTTTATACACACATATGTAAGAAACTATATAAATTTAGAGACAATAATATTAACTGTTTAAATTATTGGAAATTATACGCAGAAAATTAGCTATTTTTTTAACATCTCTTTTTGCTTCTTCTTTTTGACTTGAATAATTAACTATTTCATTTGTAATTCTATCAATGTCCTTTGGATCTGTTTTTTGTATTAATATTAAAGTCTCGCTTCCTCCTGTTTTAATAACATTTGTTTTTTTCCTTGATTTTGAAGACATCTTATAATTATATATACTATATGAGAAATGTTTTTATCTGGTAATAATGTATCTGGTAATAATGTATCGGCAGTAAATTCACAATTGACAGCTGCATCTCCTTTAAATATGGCAGCAATGCCTTCAAGTACTATGAATGTGTATTCAAGTACGTTTAATTCTAATCAAAATTTATCCACAACTCCTAATGCATCTAATTTTAGTACAATAAATAATATACATGGAAATACATTATCAAAACACAATAAATATGTTTGCTGGTTGCTTGGTTCTACGGGTAGTGGTAAGTCATATATAACAAATAATATACAAGCAATTTTAGGAATGTATAACAATGCATCTACGTCATCTTGGATATTAGACGATTATATAGAAAAACATTCTTCGCAAGATTACCAAAGATTATTTAAAGAAGAACTTATAAAATATCCTGATGTTATCAGATTATTAAATGACATAGATAATACATTAAATGGTACAACTCCAGTAAATCCACAGATACATGCCGCAATGATCAATGCTGTTATAGAACCGTTATCTATAATATCGGCGAATGCTTATTTTGCTGCTAGAAAAATAATACAATCAGACATAGATGAGGCTGAGACAAAATTTACAGAAAATGTTATTAGACATGATATTCCGATAGTAACATATGAAGCAGTATTTATGAGAGGTAATAACAATTGGTTTTGTGGAGAAAATGCTAATACCATTGATTTACTTCTACATGCAGGATATCGATTAGTTTTTATATTTGTATTTTGTCCGATAGAAGAAATTAAAATGCGTCTATTAGTAAGAAATCTAATGTCTATAATGAATATAGCTCGTATGTTACGCGGAGAACAAGTAACAAATTCTATACGAGTTATATCAGAAAAATATTTATTAAATGATCGTGAGGCTGTACTCAGAGATGTAGCAAATTATAGATGTGCATCAGCTCATAATGATGTTATAGTTGCATTATCAGATAACAACGTAAATGATATAATATATAAGAAGGAATATGAAGAGAAAGTAGCGTCTGTTAATAAATTAGATGAACTTATCAATAATGGACAGTATGTATCAGAATTATCTATATTACGAGACGCTTCACTTAAATTAGGAGGTAATGAATGTGCATCAAAATCATGTAATATTAAAAAATCACTACAAAAGTCTAATAATATTAGAAAAAAAGAAAGTGTCATACAAGATAAAAGTAAAACACGAGATAAAAGTAAAACACGAGATAAAAGTAAAACACGAGAT
>JACCDR011808436.1_pt1 | contig 21042 bp, 22 predicted proteins | sample 7446431 | NCBI WGS metagenome assembly JACCDR01 (sample SAMN15323443, study PRJNA562643) | freshwater metagenome | isolation source: river surface water | place: USA:Blue River Watershed | collected 2017-08-17 | reverse complement strand
CCCAGCACCAGCCGGTCGTACGCCGCCGTCGTCTCGGCGGTGATCAGGATGACCCCCTGCAGCGGGTGGACCATCTCGCCCTTGACCACCTTGGCGATGACCTTGTCGGCCTCCTTCATCTTGGCCGTGCGCTCCTTCTCGTCGGCGTTCACCGAGTACCCCAGCGTCCCGGCCACGACAGCCCTCAGCCGGTTCTCCTGCATGATGCGGCTCTTGATGGCCACCGACCTCTGCCGCTGCAGCTGCACCAGCTCGACGCACACTTCCGCCACCTCGAGGGACGAGACCGTCGGTCGGATCACAACTGCTGTCGATCCCTGAATCACACTCGACCCGACCGGGTCTCGCCCATTCTTCGGTGTCGATCTGGTATCCGCCTCGGCCGGGTCGGTCGCCGATCCGTCATTCGGTCTCGCTTCTTCTAGCGGCTTTCCCGCACTCGGTTTCGATCTAACCCTCGCCGCCGTCGCCCTCGGTGTCGCAGTCTTCATGTCATTCTCCGTGGTGGTATATCTTTCGGTCACGTTCATATCATCCGGTGTCCCGGTGCAACAGGTCTCGGTCCCTCCGCATCACTCACTGGCCCACCCCTATTATCGCCTAGGGAGGGCGCCTCCCTGCACTGCCGACCGGCCTCGTGTTTGCTATCAGGGCAGGCAATCTCCTTATCGATATCATAGTGATGACCGCCGACCCCAATCCCCCTTCGGTCACGAGCCAGAAGTCGAGTCGGCGGGTCCCTCCTCGGTATCTATGAGCGAGTCGCCGACCCCGATGTCGTACTCGGTCACGATCCGTAAATCGAGGTCGGCGTTATATCAATCGATCTCTCACCGGCTCAGTGGTCCTCACGGGTCGGCGTTGGCCCGATCGGTCTCTCACAGTACATCGCCGACCCTATATGCCTATCGGTCTCACGTAGTGAACCGGGTCGGCGATTTCTTCATCGGTCATCTTCATCCGTTTCGCCGACAGGGGTCATGCAATGATCCGGTCCCATACCCCTTCTCACCCCTGCGGTACCCTCGCCGCGGCCTCGGCCAGGGCGAAGAGCTTCCTCAGCTTGGTCGGGTTGACCGAGTCCCTCACGGTCCTCGTGGCAGGTACGATCTCAGCCAGCCTCTCGAGCAGCTCAGCCCGGAAGATATAGCCGCTCGCCGTCCTCCTCTCATTTACCGCCAGGCTCCCTAGCTCGTTGCCGAGTAAGTCGCCGAGGTACTTGCCACCCACGTTGAACCGGTAGCAGTCGTCCATCACTCTCGCCGCAGCCGACCCGGCCAGCCGCCCCTGCGGAGCCGAGCCGTAGTCCCCCGCGGACTTCCTGATGGAGACGTTCACCCGGTGCCTCTCAGCGTCCACGAGGCCCCGGATCGCCTGGGTCACCAGCCAGTCCTGCCACCGCCCGAAGTTCGGCAGGGACCTGACGACCTCCTGGGCCGACTGGATGATGTCCTCCAGGCTGCCGCCGCCGGCGACCAGCTCGGACACGGCTCGGGACACCTCGTTCGGTTCGCGCTCGTCAGCCATACATGATTCTCCTGGCCTCAATGACCGTTAGATCCCATTCTAGCCTCCCGAATGGGCGGAGGTACTTCCCCACCAGGCCGAGGCTCCAGATAGTCCTGACGGACCCCTCAAGGTCGAGGGCCTCGTATACCGGGATACTGAAGAGCGACGTATAGATGCCGCCCCTCTCTGTCCCGATGAGTGCGGTCTTCTGGTCACCGATGACCGCGGTCTTCAGACTCTTCAGGTCGTCGGGGTACATGATGAACCCGTGGGGACCGGTATACCTCGGGGCAGACTCCATGAGCTTCTTCACCGACTCTACGACGTCCGTGCCGCTCCACTGGGTTGTGGTATTCAGGTTGGTCCAGGTACTCATCTGCACCCCCCGTCCAGCTCAGACTCACCCCGGTTGCACTTCCGACACAGGTCGAGGACGACGTGGCCGTCCCGATCCTTGATGCACTCCGGGGCGTCGGCGTCGCCAGTCATATAGAGTTCGTGGGGCTTCTCGCACATCTTCCTCAGGGCCTCCTCCTGCAGCGGGTACAGCCCGCGCTCCTGCAACTGGTCGGCGAGGATCAGCTTCGGGGCCAGGTCATCCGGGGCCTGCCTGACAGCCTCGAGCATCGGCCGGAGGGCCTCTGATCTATACATACCCCTGGCCTGCCTGATGGACTCCTTCCGTACCTCGATCATACTGGACCTTGAACCGGACAGCTCCTCCCAGGCCCAATAGTTATCGGTGCAGACGAACCCGATGTACTCCCTGCTATTTCCCGTGATCATCTCATAGTGATAGAGGCCGCACCTCTTGCAGTCCTCTTGGTACTCCATCGTGACCCCTTCACTGCGGTCGTGGTAGATGTCTATTTCCGGGGACCCGCACACGAGGCATACGACTAAATGATCAGGCATGAGGTGCCTCCTCGGAATACCGAGCCTCTGGGCCACGACTTTCAGGATGGTCTCGGTGTCTAGCATCCCTCCACCTCGGGTCGCTCGAAAAGGTCAGACAGCCGACGCTTCAGCTTCAGCTTGGCCGACAGCTCGATCTGCCTTACCCGCTCGTGGCTCACCCCCAGGTGGTCGGCGACCTGCCTCAGGGTGTACCCCTTCCAGAACCGCAGCTCGATGACCGTCGCAGCCCTCGGCGGGAGGTACCTGACCGCCTCGCGGATCCGGTGCTCGACGTGCAGCTTGTCCTCGTCGACCGGGTTCTCGGCGTCCTCCGGGCCGGGCCTCTCGTCGATCGGCAGCGAAGGGTCATACTCCCACTGGATGCGGCCGATCTCCTTCATGGTCTTGTCACTGATCCCCGTCAGGCCATTCCGGCTCCACTGCCGGCTGAAGGTGACCAGCTCCCTCACGACCGCCCACCAGACGTAGGTGATGAACTTGGCACCGTGGACGTGGTGATACAGCTCGGCGCACCGGGCCAGGGCGATCATACCGGCTGACACGGCGTCCTCGTACTCGACGTGCCACGACCCTATGTGCAGGGTCTTCTTGACCATCTTGTGCACCAGGGGTGCGTACTGCTGGACCAGGCGGTCCCTCCGGGCGATCCTACCTGGGCTTGACTTCTGCAGGGCGTTCACGCCAGTCCTCCTGTGACCTCGGGGCGACCCCCTCGATCTTACCCTCGCGAGGGGTCGGTGAAAATCACCCTTTACAGGGACTCCCACCCCCAATATAACACACCTCTAATTGGAACTCCCCTCGTAGGGAGAGGGAGAGATACTATACACAGATATACATATCTATGTATGTTGATGAGTGGCCGGCCGACCCGACCACTCATCACTCCCCGTCACCCTCGCCCCTGACCTTCTCGCACATCAGGGTCCCGCACCCGCAGGTCGGATACCCACTCCCCTCCAGCCACTTATAACTCGTCGTAGCCTTGAACCCACACTCGCTGCACTGGAGCCTCACGGAGTCACTGCGCTTGGCAGGTCTGCCGGCCGGCACGAGGGCGTCGTGGGGGTATGCCGGCAGCTCCTTGATGATGTCCTTCAGGCAGCCCTCGAGGAAGCTCCCGGGACCCCGCTCGGTGGCCTTGCCCTTCGTCAGGAACGCCTCGTTGCATATGCGGACGAACTTCGGGCCGTGCTTGGCCTCCATACCCGCCAGGACGTGAGCCATCTCGTGCATCACGGTGCCGGCGACCTCCAGGGGGTCGGCGATGGCCGGGCTGACGAAGATCTCGAATACCCCGCCCTTGCTGCTCCTGGGGCCGTGGCACTCACCCACGCGGTATGACCCCTCCTTGGGCCTCCCGCTGACCATGGGCCAGCCGCAGGTCACCCGGTAGGCGGGGAACTCGTAGTTGCGGAAGAACCGGCGGCAGCGGCTGGAGACCTCAGTCAGCCAGCCCTCCCGATTGATGGGGGGACTAGTCGTGGGATGACCCATAGGACCTCAGGGGTTGGACAACCTCTTCGTAGAGGCCGCGGAACCCTTCCGCCATCCTCCACCTCACTCCCTTTATTGTACCCTCCCCCGAGAACCTCTCCACCACGCCTATGGTGCGAAGGTGGTTCATCAGTAGCCGCTTCTTGTCATCCGTACTGTTGCACAGCTGGGCCAGCCCCCCGGTGGACAGGCCCGCCCTCCCGTGCTTGAACAGGTGGCGGCAGATCCGGAGCACCCTCCCCTTGCTGCTGTCCAGGGCCACGTGGCGGGCGACGGCCACGACGTCGTCGTCGACGCTCTTCTTGTTCATCACGACGGACAGGCCGTACATCAGCTTCCCGAACTGGCTGATCAGGCGGGTGCTCATCTCGCGACCGCTCTCCTCCTCGTCCTGCTTCTTGCTGGGTCTCGCTCGCATGTGTGCCACGAACTTGCCGAAGGTCATGCACCGCCGAGCCGCGTCGTCGTCCATGACGACCTGCGAGTACAGCTCGTTCATGTTCTTTCGCAGGTACTCGAGGTAACCACCGGTACGCCGCCGGGCGATCAGCATCTCCTTGGTCTCGATCGTGTCCATGTCCCCGTTCACCTCGAACCGGTTGTTGCGGACCTGGTTGATCTTGCGCCAGCCGATGTCCTCCTCCATGGCCGGGTCGATCTGGTCCATGATCCGTACCGTCAGGAACCGCTCACCCAGCTCGCTACTGTCAAGCAGGCGCAGGCTCTTGGTGCCACACAGGATCCACGCGAACCTGAGGCCCTCGACCTCCAGGCTCATCATGTTCCCAGCCATGTGGCTGCCCTTCGTGTCGTAGAGGTCCCGGGCCTGCCCCATGATCTGGTCCTTGTTGGGCAGGGTCAGGATCGTGTCGCCGTCCTTCACGACGAAGGCCTTGCCCTTCAGCTGCAGGATCATGCTCAGGTTCTGGCTGCCCTCCTTGTCGATCTGGTACGCCGAATAGAACCCCTTGAAGGTGCTCACCGACTTGACCCGCTCGCGGTTGACCGACAGGGCCTCGCAGAGCTGGCTCTTGCCGGTGGACGGCGGAGACATGACCATGATCCACAGCTGGTCGCCGACGATCTGGACCGTACCCGCCGTGGCGAGCATCACCTGCAGGGCGTACTCGAGCCCCGGGGTCCACTTCATCGCCTTGCGCCAGTCCCCCAGCAGGTCCTTCCAGCTCAGGCAGGGCATCAGGTCGACCTCGACCCGCCCGTTGGAGGCCGTCCGGCTGCTCCCACCGGGCACCCAGTCAGTCGGCACGGGCTCGAACTTCCCGAGGATGCCACCGACAGCGACTGACCTCTTGGTGATGCCGGGGCCAGCCCCGACGAGGAGGTCCCTGACGTCGTGGCCGCTCGACAGGGTCGGGTCGTAGCCGCCCTCACCCCACTTGAGGTACTGAACCTCAATCGGCAGGTCCTCGGCCCGACTCAGTATCCCCGTGGCCCTCCTCATGCCGTCGTAGCCGGGCTGCACGAACCTGCCGCTGCCCGGGGGGTTCTCCTTCGGGTGGTCGTTGTCATAGAGGAGCCTGACCCGCTTGCCGCCCCCCAGCTTGGTCCACGGCTCAGGGAACGAGCCGCACCCGGGGACCGCGAGGACGTTGATGTCAGAGAGGAGGCTGCTGGCCTCGCTGCTCGTCGGCGAGTACTTCCCGTCGACCAGCTTGGTCCCCCTCAGGGTCTCCCAGTACGCCATCCCGTCCCACGGTCCCTCGCAGTAGTGGGTCTCGGACTTGTTCCCGTCCCACAGGTCCACCCCGAACAGTCCCTGGGCCATCTCCCAGGTACCCTTCAGGACCATGCGCCCTCCGTCGCCCCGCACATACCGATACAGCTGGGTCAGTTTCCCGTCGGCGTTATATCCGGGGACCATCCAATCCCCGGTGATCACGCTCCGGCACACCCCCCACGACACCAGGGTCTCAGGGTAGAGGAGCCGGCGGTCCTGGGCGAGCATGGCATAGTCCTCCGTCTGGGTCGCTGACACGCTCATGCCGTGCAGCTCCCTCAGGAAGGTATACTCGTTTCCCCCGCCGCGGTCTGACCCCTTGCCGCACACGTAGCACCGCCACAGCCCTGTGACTTGGTTGACGGAGAACTTGTTCTCCTTGTGGCAGAACGGGCAGTCCCCGAGGGCGTGGTCGTCTCCGTCGCGCCACTCGAGGTGTACCCCGTGGAACACGTACGGTCTCAGGTGCTTCGGGGTCACGTCGTCTTCAATCTTCGGCATCGACTACCTCCACCTCTATGTCAGACTCATTGAAAAGCAACTTGGTCCACCGGATAGACATGGTCCACGGCCGGGCCGGATCCTCCCGAGGGGGTGGCGGGCACACGACCCGCTTCACCCCCTTGCTCACGATCGACTTGGCACACTCGGCGCACGGATACGCCGTCACGTAGAGGGTACTCCCAATGAGGTCGAAGGCCGCGTTGTCAAGGACGTTCCTCTCAGCATGCTGGGTGAGAGCGTACTTGGTTTCCTTGTCCTTGAGTCTCTCCTCATCATCCCGGATCCTTGGGGGGAATCCATTGTAGCCCAGGGCGATCTTCCGCCTGTCCGTACCGACGACCACGGCACCGACGACGGTGCTCGGGTCCTTGCTCCAGCTTGACACGTACTGGGCGAGGCGGTAGTACCGCCAGTCCCACTTCGTCACGGCGACCACCCCCTCCCCCGCAGGATACCCTCGACGTCAGGCGGGGTCCACCCAGCGGGCTTGATGACGTCCAGCTGGCTGCCCCTCTTGGACTCCTCGGCCGACGTCGCCATGACCTTCGTCATGTTCGCCCGCTGCACCTCGGTGAACACGTCGTCGAACGGGAACCGGTGCAGGTGGGCCGTACCGAGGGCCACGTAGACCAGGTCGACGAGGGCGTCAGCCGCCTTGGCCATGTCCCCAGTTGCGACTGCCTCCCGGTACTCGTCCAGCTCCTCCTGCATGAACTTGTCGCGGAACTCGAACTCGTGCGGGGTGAGCTGCCTCGGTGGGCCGTCACTGACGTGGGTGAGGTCGAACCTGCGATGGAACTCCCCGACCAATTCAAACAATGTCATACCTTGTACTCCCTGATGAGTTTGATGCGATCGTTCTCGAACACGTGAAGACTGGTCATGTGCATGGTGTAGCGACCGGGCTTGACCCCCAGCCAGAAGTCGTCGGCGGCACGGCATCGGTCGAGGATCCACAGGAGCATCCTGACCGCGAGGTAGCAGTCGTCCCTGAAGTGCCTCGCCAGGTCGCACGACCTCAGCGGGTAGTAGAGGTCCAGCCGACCGTCGCGGCAGATGAACTGGTAGCCGAGGCTGCACATCTTCCTGCCGCCGTCCCCCCACCCGGTGTCCTCGGGGAAGAAGAGCGGGATGAACGCCTGGCGGGTGTAGGGGTCCCTCACGAGCAGGTCGATGAGGTCGCTGAGGTCGCCATACCTTCGGTCAATCCCCAGGCGACCCTCGTCCTCCTCAGGGATTGACACAGTCCCGCCGGGGTTGCGCCTAGCCCACCTCGGCCACAATCTTTCCATATAAGTGTGATTGAATCTCTCATCATCGCGCCTGAACCCGTCGGCGCTCTTGCCCCATGGCCAGTTGGCCCACTCCTTACCTGGGTTGAGAGGCTGTCCCCCGACCCGCTCGAGGAAGTGGTCGTCGGCCCACGGGAGGTTCGGCTGTATGTCCCGCCGCCAGAAGTCGAGGTCCTCCCGACCCCTGAGGTCCACCCGGACGTCGACGTCCCCCAGCTCGTAGCACCGGGCCGACGGGTCAGCTCGCACGTCCCGCCCCTGCCAGCGGTGCTGCTCGACCCTCGGGGCCTCCCTCATCTCGTAGCCGAGGTCGGATATGACCGAGTGAAATGTCCCTGCGTAGGTGTTCATGTCTTTTTCCTAAATACGCTGATGGTTTGGTAGAGCGGGGGCCTGACCCCGTGCATCTTCTCGTAGGTGTGCAAGAACAGGGTCCCAGGGTGGTGCTTCAAGAAGGCCGTCCCCACGAACTGCATGGAGTCGATCTTCTCGATGACCTCGCACAGGAACCGGTGTAGCATGAACGACTGCTTATTCCGCATCATGTCCTTGACGCCGATCACCATGTGGCCGCCGGTGAGGAGCACCTCCGCCGAGGCCTTGTAGATCGAGTACATCGTACTCCAGTACTCGTCCCCCTCTCGGAGGAAGGCGAGGTTCGGCAGCTCCTGGTCGTAGTAGAAGGTCGTCGACCTGTCACCGGCCTTCTTGCGCTCCTCCTTGATGTTGAAGGTCGTCTGGTGCTCGTCTCCGGAGTACGGCGGGTTGTTGACGATCAGGGTCGGCCTGGGGATCTTGGCCGTCTTCATGAAGTCCTCGATGTTGCGGGCGTCGCCGAACCCAATGACGGCCTTCCGCCCCGGCCCCACAGCGTGGAGTCGTACGTTCGACTCGATGATGTCGTGGAACTGCAGCTCCATGCCGGCAGCCCTCCGACCCTGTATCAGCGACTCGACGATGGTAGTTCCCGCCCCGGCCGTCGGGTCCAGCACCCAGTCCCCGGGCTTCGTGTACGCCTGGACCGCCCACCTCGCGATGTGGAGGGGCGTCTTGGCGACGTGGCCCTCGCCGCCCATCTCCCTCGGGTCGTAGTACTTCCTCCGCTCGAGTCGGGTGTAGTGGGTCCCATCCTTCTGGATCAGGTTCCCTATGACTACCTTGCAGAACCGGCAGTCACAGTGGTAGTCGTCAGGGGTCTCCCCCTTGACCACGTTGACCTTCGGGACGTCGACAGCCTTCGGGGTTCCCTTGGGGGACTCGATGACGACGACCTTGGTATCGATCTGTTGAACCACCCTCGCCGGCCTGGCGGGCTTCGGGCTCGGCGGTGGCTTCGGCGACCTCTTCACTGGCTCGTCCTCCGTTGCGTTGGTTACCCTCTTGATACCCAGCTGGATGACCTTCGGCCCCGCTACGGGCGGGAACCCGTACTTGTCGATGCGTATCCGGCACTGACCCCTCAGCCAGCAGGCCTCGCACGCCCCCTCCTGGTCTGCATAGCCGACCTCCTGGCAGAACCACTGCTTGGACCCGTTGACGTATGAGTCGGCCCTGGCGAACCGTTCGCCGCTCGTCCTGAACTTCCTGCCCTCGATGTGGTGGGCGATCTGGTCGGAGACGTACCGGCAGAACTGCACTGGCATGGCCTTGCCGGTCTGCTTGACCATGTGTATGTTGCGCTCGTGGTTCCACTCGCCGTCGTCGTTGAGGTTGGTCCCGTAGAAGATGAAGTCGTCGGGGAACCCCTGTATCCTCGCCCGCTCCCTGACGGAGAACGGGAGGTTCCTCAGGGGGTGTATGTGGCCGCTGCCCCCGTCGAGAACGTGGCAGTGGCTAGCCCACCTCTGCTTGTACCACCCGGGCTTCTTCTTGACCCCGCCGTGGGGCGAGTGGTACGAGAACCCGACCCCCTCTCGGACCCCCTCGAACCACTTCTTCAGGTCGCCGTAGGTCGGGCGGTGCCACGGGTAGTCCATGTGCAGTGCCCGGCCGGCTGCCTCCTTCTCGGTGTGGGGGTCGTGGTTGGGGAAGTCCCCGGACTCGGGCCAGGTGGGCAGGTCCCCGATGACGTCTGATATAGTTCGGTCGTGGTCGACCTCGCCAGGGCGGAAGGTGAACGCCTCGCTCTTCAGAGCACCGATCATGAACATGCGCACCCGGCTCTTCTGTATGTTTCCGTAATGGTAGTTGCTGATCCACTCAGGGAACAGGTCGTAGTCGGGGAGCCGCCGGTGGTACTCCTCCATGGGGCAGGCCAGGAACGACTTCGGCAGGTCGTCCATGACGAAGAACCTCGGGCGCAGCTGGCGTATGAGGTCGAGGAACAGCGGGATGTCGCCGGGGTCCTTCTGCTTCTCGAGGGCGTCCTTGGCATCTTGATTGCGCCCCTTGCGGAAGTTGTTGCACCCCTGCATCTTGGAGTACAGCCCGCACTCGGGGTGGCCGATCGCCAGGTCGCACCCCGTGGCCCTCGCCAGGTCGTCAGTGGGCAGGTCCTCGACCTTCTCCACCATGAACGCCCCCGGGAAGTTGGCGAGAAATGTGCTCATCCCGTCGGGGTCCTTCTTGTGGTAGTACTTCCTCCACTCGATGTTCCCGACGACGTCGAACCCGGCCTGCCTCGCCCCCACGAGCATTGACCCGATGCCGCAGGTCACACCCACGACCGTCAAGCCCTGTTCTATCTTGGGCATCGATTACCCCCTCATTGGAATTTCTCTGACCTCTCTATGAACAGTCTCACCAGCTCCGCGCTGTTGGACTCCCTGCCCGCCTCGACGACCGGCGTGCGCAGGGGCTTCTTCGCACGGTCGACCACTGACTTAGGCAGGTCCTTGGCGAATGCCTCCTTCAGACAGGCCTTCCCGACCCGCCACGACCTCGGCATCCCGAGGGCGATCTGGACCACCCTCCGGGCGAGAAACGGGCTGCGCACCTCGATGGCATTCCTCATCATGACCCGGTCCAGCCTCGGCAGGTGCCACGAGAACAGCTCGTGATAGACGTCGCTCGCCTGGCTGTCGTACCTCTCGGCCCTCCCGTACCCACCGAACATCTCGTCGGCCCCGTCGCCGGTCAGGCACACGATCTCGTCTCCGATCCCCCGGATCGCGTCAGACAAGGCCACCTGTGGGACGAGTGAACCGAGATCGATAGGCTCCTGCATGTACTGCAGGCATTTCTCGTTGTTTATGTCCTTGTTGAGGTGTACCATCCAGGCCTTCGGGTCAACCTCGGCGCAGTAGTCCACCTCGCCGTTCTCGGCGTGGTATGACTTGACCTTCCCGTGTCGCCCGGCCAGGACCCTCACGATTGAACTGTCGAGGCCTCCACTGAGCAAGCACGACACGCCGACGTCCGCCGACTTCACCCTCCTGCGCACGGCCAGGTTGACCTCGGCCTTAAACAATTCCAGGGTGGAACCGACTGACTCAATCGAGTCCACCCCCGAGGCCGTGAACCCCGCCTCGGTCATGACGACGTGGCTCCCCGGGGCGAGGTGGACTACACCCTCGTACGGGGTCCGCCAGACCTCTGGGCAATACCCCCACTTGACCACCGCTGACAGGTAGGTCTGGTCAAGCTCCACCGGCGACAGGCAGGCGAGGGAGTCCAGTTCCGACGCCACTGCCACGTAGTCGGGGCCGTCCCTGACATAGGTCGGCTTCTGGCCGAGGTAGTCAGTCAGTACGTGCACCTCACCGGTTGAAACGTCATGGGCGACGACGGTCCAGAACCCGTCGAAGCTCGAGAACCCGGCGGGACCTCGCTCGGCCCACGTGTCAGCGACCAGGTCGACGTCGCACTCGGCCTTGGGATCGATCTCCCGGAAGTTGAGTATTTCCCCGACGAACGTGATGACCCACCGACCCCTCCGCACCGGCTGGTCGTGGGCCTCGCCGACCCCGACTATGGGGAGCCTCCGGTGGCCGGCACAACCACCCCGGACGGGCAGTATGGACGATCTGAATCCCCGGTGCTCCATCAACTTGAGGCCCCTGGCGACCTTGGCCTCGGATGACTGACCTACCACGCTGATCAGACCACACATAGTGTCACCTCCCCTGCGGACCTCTGGGTCCAGTCATACCAGATCACTCGCCCGCCCATCCTCGATATACGACTCATGACGTCGTCGTACTTCCTCAGGAGTTCAGCCCCCTTGGAGTTGACACCCCTCACGTGGTCGGGGTCCTCGCCGTCGCGGAACCTCGGGCGGATCTTCGACTCGGGTGGTCTGCAGTATATGAAGGTGACCGAGCCGAGCACCGCCCCGACGACCCCCCAGATCGTCTCTTCGTCGGTGATCGTCCCGCCCCGGAGGACCGGCCCGTAGACCAGCTCACTGACGAGGCCGCTCGACCGGTCGCACACGATACCCGGCCTCACCCTGCGGTCTACTCGGGCGAGGCACTCGTCCCATGACGACGGCGGGTCGTCGGTAGGGATCAAGTCGCGGTCGAGGTTCGTGGCCAGCTTACTGACCAGGGTCGACTTCCCCGACCCGTCCGGCCCCTCGACGTGGACGCACGGCCCCCGGGCCTCGGTCATGAACCTGTTCGCCTCGCGGACGTTAGCCGGGTCGTTCCACCAGCGGGACAGGCCGCTCGGGTGTGGCATCGAGGCCGCCACGTGGTCGCCGCACAGCTCCCACTTCAGCCACTCCTTCGGCGACCCGAGCTGCTCCGAGGCGATCCGCCCGAGCGTGATGACCCTCCGCCCCCTCAATATCGGTCGGAGGTTCACCGCCCCTTCATAGTGGTCCCCGCCGGCCTCGGGGCAGAGGTTCACCCGGTCGAACTCCCTCTCGAAGGTCGGCCCATCAACCTCCGCCAGCTCCGCCAGCCGCTTCCCCGAGGGGTATTCAGCCCCCAGGGGTCCCGAGTTCTTGCCGGGGTCCAGCCCGACGATCACGGTCCTCATATCCATCCCCCTCCCTAAGATACCCAGCCATATGGACTTATGTCGACCTATTGACTGCGATATATTTTCAACTTTTTGGTCAAATATCAGCGACCGTTGAGCTAATCACTGTATGATGAGGGCATCGGGTCCTCCGACCCGACGGGCAATCCGGGACCGATCCCCCGGAAGTCATCCAGGAGCATACCGTGGAAAACGAGAACACCCCAGTCGCAGTCGCCCCGGCCACCCCGAAGACCCCGAAGGCTAAGAAGGCCCCGAAGGCTGCCAAGAAGGCCCCGAAGACGGCCAAGAAGACCAAGTCTCAGGTCGCCCGGGGCATGGCTGACGTCCCGGCCCCGGAGCGCAAGAAGAAACTGGTCCAGGCCCTCCGTGCCATGGGCGCCGACTCGGCCGCATCCGCCCGCCCGTTCGCCGACCTGGTGAACCGCCTCAAGTGGACCCGGTTCGACGTCTACGGACTGGTGAACGGCACCAGCGGCGAGGCCGGCAGCTCCCCAACGTGCCTCGCGAAGACGGGCCATGTCAAGCTGGCCAAGCACGAGGAAGGCCTCTCAGTCTACCTGACCCCGAAGGGCAAGGCGACGAAGTTCGACGAGGCCCCGTTCGCCCGCGGCTAGACCGCCTGACCCGACCCTTCTAAGACCCGCCACCCGGCGGGTCTCTTCTTTTCCCCAGCCAGACTGACCCTGATCCCCTTGCCCCAGTTCCTCGGGTGGTAGGTCGCCGAGGTCGGGGTCGGTACGCCGACGTCCCGCCCGCACTGCTCCATCAGGTCCACTAGCTCGGCCACGACCCCCATGTTGGGACCCGACCCGTCTGGGCGGCTGCGGCTGGCGACCTCCACGACCAGCTCGTCGTGGACCTGCATCACTATCCTACCCCGGAGGCCGGGGTCCCGCCGATTGGCCTGGTCGAAGTACTCCTGGCACCTCACCATCGCCCGGGCCGTCAGCCACATGGCCGTGGACTGCACGTAGTAGTTCAGGGGGACGGTAGGGCTGATCTTCCCCCAGTCGTTTCGACTGCACTCGATCGGGTACCCTCGCAGCGGGTCTACCGACCGGTCGGGGACGGTCTCGACGATACCGACCTTGTTCGCCTGAGCGATCATCCTCATGTTCAGTGCCGCGATCTTCGGGAACCGGGCCTGGATCATCTTGTAGGCCCCCCTCACCCGGTAGGCGGCGTCAGCGGTCTTCTCCTGAGCCCCGTATATGACCGCGAAGTTCCCGTTCTTGACCCACTTGTACTCGGCCTGCTCGAACACGTCTTTGAAGGCCTTCCCGTGCTTCTTGAACTTCTCGGGGTGTAGCAGGTCGGCCACGAGGAGGTGATAGCTCCCGTAGTAGGGCGGGTCGTCAGGGTTCTCGAACACGTAGATGACGTCGGTCTCACCGGCCTGGAACGCGGGGATGCGCAGCTCGAGGTTTTGATAGTCCAGGCTCCACCACTCGCATCCAGGTGGGGGACCGAAGCACGACCTGACGTTGATCTCGTCCCACTTCGATATGTTCTGCTCATTCGGGTTCGACGAGGACCACCTGAGGGTACCGGTACCTGTCGGGTTCAGCAGGGGGTGCAGGACGCACCAGCCGCTGGCTAACGGGTTATCGATCATGAACCTGTCATAACCCTTCAGATAGTTGATCGACGTGTCGTACTTGCGAAGGGTCTTGAGGCTCCTGACGAACTGGTTCTTCCGGGTGTCCGGGTCGTCCTCGGTGACCCTGATCCACCCGGGCACGGTGACCTTCGAGTCCAGCGACGGCTTGCCGGTCTCGGTGTAGGACAGGATCGGTAGCTTGAGAACGTCGTAGCAGAACTTGGTCATCGAGCCGTTGTTACCTGACTTAGGTATGGTCAGGTCATATCCAAATGTCGAGGCGATCCGGGTCATCTCCGTCCGCAGCTGCAGGGACTTCTCCGTGCACTGGTCTTCCATCGACCCGGCCCACTTGCGGTTGACCGACACACCCTCCCACTCCATCAGCTGGGCCACCCTCAGCAGCTTCATCCGCTCCCGGTAGATCTTCCAGAGGCCCCGGTCCTTGATCATCTTCTCCATCACCAGCCACAGCCTCAGGGTCTTCTCCGAGTCCTCCGAGGCGTAGTCGCCTAGAGCGGTCAGCCACTTCCTCGGTACCCGCTGACCCCGGGACGGCGTCGCCCGGTCAGACATGGCTGCAGCCCGAGGGAGCCAGTAGTCCGACCTCCAGGCCCCCGTCGTCGCGCTCGGCATGTCGGGTCGGCCGACCTTGGCCAGGGACCACTGGGGTCGGTTGGCCTTCGCCCACGACCTGGCGTCCTGCACGACACTCTCGAGGGCCTTCTCGAAGGGTTCAATGTCCTCCCCGAGGTAGTAGGACACCATCCTCGTCAGGTCATGGGGGCGCGAGCTGGCCAGGAGGTGACCCGCTATGAGGGTGTCCTCCATGCGGTCCCACGGCCAGTCCAGGTCGGGGATGACCGTCATCAGGGCATGTACGTCGAACTTCCCGTTCTGGGTGACTATCCGGCGGGCCTTGGAGATGATACTGCGTATCTGGTCGGCGTCATCAGGCGGGACGATGACCCACCGGGAGACCGGGTCTACGTCCCACTCCCAGTTGATCGTGGTCCCCTCGTCCGGGTCGGGTCCATTGACGCCGAACATCGTGACCATGAACGGCTTCGACCCGTGGAAGAAGTCCACCCCGGTAGTCTCAGTGTCAACCCCTAGGAGGTCCCACTCCTGGCACGGGTCGGTCACTGGGCCACCCCACTCTCGTTGCATGCCTGGCAGGGCTTGTTCTCGAAGACTGACTTCCCGCTGCCGAGGCACTCACTGCACCCGTGGGTCAGCCTGATCCAGGTCTGCAGCTGGACCGCGACGGCGAGGTACCCGTCAGAGGGGTCGCCCCGCCACTCCTGCCCTATCTCATACTCAGCCCATACCTGATCCCTCCAACCCTTCGGCAGCTTAAACCAGTGCCGCTTGCACCCCCACATGGCCGGGGGCACCTGGGTCTTGCAACCCGGCCAGTGGCAGTGGTGGCACCTGGTCTGGGGCGCCCCCTTGACATGCTCGACCTTCTCCCGAAGGGCGATAGCCTGCATGGCCCTCAGCTCGTGGGGTTCATACCCGTCGATCTTAGGCACTCTCGTGGCCCTCCACCTTGCGCCTCTGATTCTCCTCCCGAGTGACCACCTCCAGGTGGCTCGGGTTAACACACATGCTGAACCGGCAGGTATGGTCCCGGTGGTGACCCCTCGGGCACTCGAGCCCGTAGCACCTGGCGATGAAGGCATGCGCCCTCACCGAGGTCTTCCCGTACCTGAACGACCCATACCACTTCTTGTTGCCCTTACCCCGGCTCCTCGCCCCGGTCCAGTACCAGCACCCACTCGGCAGGATCTCGACATACTTCATGAACCTCACGAGGGCAGAGTGGAGGTGCGGTGGGGTCACGCCTCGCCTCCGCAGTCGCGCCACATCCCCGCCCAGACCGGCTCGTCGTATACCGAGTCCAGGGGCAGGGGGGTGAGCGGCGAGATCGGATTACCCACCCTGACCATCATCTCGACGAGGCAACCGTAGCAGATGCAGTGAGTCGGCGGGTGGACCCCGTCGCGGGAGACTGCCCCACACCAGCCGCACATCTCCTTGTTGGCCAATCGATACCCCCATCATGGAGCGAGGACCCTGACTCGCTGTTGGAAGTCTATCGGGTCCTCTGGGATACTCTAGTTGATGACGCGAGCAGGACTCGAACCTGCGACCCTCGGTTTAGGAAACCGATGCTCTGTCCGTCTGAGCTACCGCGTCATAAAAATGGGACGGCCAGTGTAGCCGACTGACCGCCCCTCGCCGTTAGGCGTTCGTGGTGGGTTGAATCCTTGGCGACCGCTATCTCCGATTCCGGACGGTTCAGACTTACCAATCCCGTGATTCCACTTCACCACCCTCCAGTTTGTCATTTGGGCGAGCTGGAGGGGCTGGATTCGAACCAGCGCCTGGACTGCAATATCATCCGGGTCCGATCGACCGCCTCACCACTGGGTTGAAGCTGTGGTATGTAATCTGAGGTTGAGCTGCTCCAGCGACCCGCTTTGCCAGTTTGCGTACCCTGCGGTCTAGTCGCAGGGGCAGGAGTCGAACCTGCAATGTCAGTCCCGGATGCATTCAGTCTAAGTCTCAATCTCAGGCTGTACCCTAGCCTATCACGCCGCCGAAGATGTGCTCCAGCAGCTTCGCCCCCACCTCCTTCCTGTCAGCCATGATCGAGTTGGCCTCCTCGCGGGCGACCTTCACCCCCTCGGTCAGCTTCACGATCCTCTGGGTCATGATCTCCTTGTCCCTGCTGCTCACCGCCGTCGAGAACCGCTTGGTATCCCAGTACCCTACCACCTCGTCCTTGGTGATCATCTGGCACTGAGCCGGGTGCTCCTTAGTTGCATCATACAGCACGATCGGGACCTGGGTCTTCTTGGTGACCTCGGTCCTCACCGGGTCGGTGGAGAACGAGTTTGACTCCTCGTTCTCGTGCCACTCCTCGGCCGGGTCCCTGGTCGGCATCTTGTCTACGAAGGCCTTGAGGTCACCCAGCTTGTGCTCCAGGAAGAGTAGGTGGGTCACCGGTACCGCCTCGAGGACGGTGACGCCGTCCACCTTCACGTCGGCCTTGGCCGAGCAGTTCGCCCAGTCCTGGGTGGCCACGTTGTCGATCATCTTGGTCATCACGGTGCTCGCCCTCGCATAGAGGGCTGCCACGGACTGCTGGGGTTGCTTGCTGTCAGGCGGCTTCGAGTCGGTGTCATCAGCATTCTTCCTGATGTAGACCCGAGTGTGACCCGTGAACAGGTCGGCCTTCTGGAAGGCGTGGTAGATCTCCGTCAGCAGCTTCTCGGCCTCGGACTTCTGCCCGGACACGATCGCCACGATCTGGTTCAGCTTCGGCACTGCATACTCCTTACTTCTCAAGTTGATGGTGAATCTCTATCTTACCCTATCGAGACCGAACGGTAGGATTCGAACCTACCACCGCGTCCCCCCTGAGTACCGCTGGAAACTCGGGGGGATAGCGGCATGTTCCTGGCTTGCGGCCCCTGCGAGGTATCCAATCCCCACAGCTAGTTCGATCCAGACTGACTGTACCCTGTCAGAAGTGGGTAGCCAAGCGATTGACGGGGGTGGCGACTTGATTATCGCTCTCACCAGTCGTCTCGCCAACCTCCTCTCGGGTCTCATCCTCGAGTACCCACTTCTCATCTTCGTACCACTGGCGGGGGTTGAAGGACTTCTCCACCATCCGCTGCCACTCAAGTTGATTGCTCATGACGCACGTCCGGGCGGCTCTCCCCTATGGTGTCTTCCGGCAATATCGCCGGACCATACCAGTATAGGCGACCGGAGGCCTCCCAGACCAGGCTACTCGTCTTCCATCTGGTCCCAGGGGATATTTACCGCCTTCTTGTCCGCTCCCTGCAGAACGGTTCCGCTGTCCAGGTCCTTGGCGGTTACGGTCTCGCTCTTGGTGTTCACGGTGAGGACCTCGAGCTCGAGCTTGACCACCTTGTTCTTGTTGTTCCTCACCAGCTTACCGTCCTTGTCGCGCTTCTTCCAGAAGAACGGCTGGCCCTTCTTTGGGGGTTCTTCACTCTCAGTTTCGGTACCTTGATCTTGATCGTCCCCGCCCCCGGCCGACTTGCTCCGGATGAAGTCAGCCAGCTCCTGCCAGCTCGCTGCGTTCTCGATGGCGTCATGCTCCATGCCGGCTGATGCAGCCAGCTCTGACAGCTTCCGCTGGGCCGACTTGTCCTTCTTGCCGGCCCTCTCCACCAGCTCGTCAAGCTCGTGGTCCCCCGGGGCCTCGGGGGCGGGGATTGATGCGGCCTCGTTGCCCTCCCCACCGTCTCCGCCGTCCTCGCCCTGGACCATGCTCTCGTTGTTGATCTCGTTGAACTCCCCGGCCGGCATCGTCGGCTCGGCGACTACTGCACCCGTCTTGGCCTCCTGGCCGGGCTTCCACCCCTCGAGGCCCTGGCTACCATTCCAGTTCTCGAACACCATCGGCTCGTACGGCTTGCCCGTCTTCGGGTCGATCTTGTCCTTGCCGGTCTTCGGGTCGATCTGGGGCTTACTGTACGAGGTGCTGAACTTCGTATATGGTTTGGCCGTGGCTATGAGTGCCACGAGGGAGTCGAAGTCGCTGGCGTCGACCGTCTCGCCCACGACCTTCCTCATCTCGTTCTGGGCCCTCTTCACGCAGGCGTCGTAGTCGAGGACTTCCTCACCCCACTTGAGGCCCTGGGACAGGATCGGGATCATCACGCTCGTCATGGACCCGGCAGTCACGACCTCGTTGCCCTTCCGGTCGACGTGGGTCTTCGGGGTGACGACCACCGCCGACATACGGAGGTAGATCTCACCGGCCGCACTCGTCCCGTCGGCCTGCTTCTGGGTGGTGTCCTTCTTGTACTCGGCGAGGTAGCACTCCTTGATCTTGGCGATGCCGTTCTCGATGCCACCCGGTAGCCGCTGGAACCCGTAGTTGATATTCGACGCGGCCCCGGCCTTCGCCGCCGCGACGCCCTTCGCACCGTGCTTACCCTTCAGGGTCACGGTCTTGGTCTGAGCTGGCATGTCTCGTCTTCCTTCTGGTGCTTAGGGGCTTTCCCGCCCCGGTTTAAGATGGAACTCAATAAACTTCAGTCTACCAACTTCCTACCCTCGATCGCTGCGAGAACCTTCTTGTAGGTCGGGTTGGGGATCGCCTCCAGCAGTACCTCCGGCGAGTCCGTCCGGAACCTCGACGCGAAGTTCGGGTGGTAGGTCGTCCGGAGGGCGCGTATGAACTCCCCGGTCTCGGTGATCGTCTCGATGACCTCGCCCTGGACCGTGTCCTTCTTCCTTATCACCTCCCTGTCGAAATACAGCCGGCAGAGGTAGTCGCAGGCGTCCATGATCCACGACGCCGTCCCGCCCCCGAGGTCGACTGTCACAAACGACTCAGCCTGCATCCCCCGGAGGAACTTCGGCCTCATGTCAGGCTGGGCCTTGCCCGTCCGAGGGCTGATCTTCTCCTCCTTCGGGGGGTTGTGGTCCTTCTCCTTGCCGAGGAAGATCGTATGGCACGGCAGGTCGACCCACGGCCTCAGGCCCTCTTTGGTGCGCTCGGCCCTCATCCGGTAGTCATCACTGCTGATCGCCCCGAAGTTGAGTTGCTCCGGCAGGGTGTCCACCTTTAGTATCTCCTGGAGGATGACGTCCTGATAGGCGGTCACGTGGTCAAACACCACGGTCTTGAACGGGTTCTTCACCTTCAGCTCGGCGGCCATCCTGAAGGCCTTCGCACTGACGGTCTCTATGACCTCCCCTGCCTTGTTCCTGGTCGGACTCATCTTCAGGAACGTCACCCCCTCCTTTTTCCTGACGCTCCTCGCCCCGCCGGTCTCGTTCGGCTCGAACGACAGCAGGAGCAGCGGCTTCTCGAAGTCGCACGCCAGGTAGGTCTTGCCCACCCCGTTCTGGCCGTAGATCAGCATCTTGATCCACGAGTCCGCCAGGTCGGCAATGTCGATCGCCTCGGAGAGGACGCTGCCGGGGGCGGCTGCCACCTTAGTCCTCGCAGCTTTCGGATTCTCCCGCCTCACCGCGGGCGCGGTGGGGTTGTCATCTAGTCTTGGCATGGCTCCTCCAGGACCCCTGCTTCGACGCAGGTGTTCCAGTTGTCCTGCAGGTGCAGGTTGACTGACTCTATCTCCTCGGGGGTCAGTCGATACCCCCCGTCAGTAGACGGGTTTACGACCCCGTCCACGACTAGCCTGGCCCAGTCTCTGGTCATCAGTCCTCCTGTAGTTCGGGGAACAAGTTACTGACTCTCCTCAACCCGGCCTCGCTGCCCGTGTTGAGATACTGATCCACCTCGCCGGACCCACCCTCGGCCATGGGGTGGTAGAAGTACGGCAGGCGGTAGTGGCGGCGGAGGTGCCTCGGGCTGCCGCCGACGTACCTCAGGTTTGAATCGTATGGGGAGATATTCTTATCCTTGCAGTATATCCACCACTCGTAGTCGTCGCAGAGATTCTCCAGGACCGGGACGAGGGTCTCGCGACTGAACCGTTCGACGTCAGCCGAGCTGATCTCGATCTTCCAGCGGCTGAACCACTCGCCGATCCGATTGTCGTCCTTGTCCTCCTGGATCTTGTTGAGCATCGAGTTGATCGACTTGTGCTGGGGTCTCTTGACGACGTTGTACCTGACCCCGCACAGCTTTGGTCCATACATCACGTCGCTCTGGTGTATCTCCTCTTTGAAACCGATGAAGTAGAACATCGACTGCAGGTCCCACACCAGCTGCCGGCCGATCTGGACTGCATCGATGCGGGACTTGGACTTGTTCTCCTGTAGGTAGATGCCGGCGGACTTCGCCTTCCCTATGAGGTCCCCGGAGTCCCGCTTACCCCTCATACGCACCGTGCGGCCGCTCGGTAGGAGGTATGGCACGTCAAACACCTTCTCCTGGAAGAGCGGCTTGCGGTCCTTGACGTCCGGGTGCTTCGCCCAGTGGTCGACGTAGAGGGGGAACATGGCCGCACACTTTTCAGCCCAGAAGACCACGTCACCCTGATCCATCGGGTACTTGCAACACAGCTTCCTGACATACCCTTCGAGGGGTT
>JACCDR011874213.1_pt1 | contig 21050 bp, 19 predicted proteins | sample 7446431 | NCBI WGS metagenome assembly JACCDR01 (sample SAMN15323443, study PRJNA562643) | freshwater metagenome | isolation source: river surface water | place: USA:Blue River Watershed | collected 2017-08-17 | reverse complement strand
TAGTAGTCATACCACCTCTTAGTAATTTAAATGACTTATTTGGTAGTAAAACAGTAGTAGATACTAAATTAAAAGATTATAGAAATACGAATCTTTTATCTAACATACAACAAGCTAAGGGTGATAATCCAGTATCTAGTATTTTAGATGAGAGTTATCTATGGATAGATCCTACTAGTTCAACTAATAGATTAAATGTTATTTGGACTGTACTGGTGTATGGTCGAGTGGCTGATAATCAAGATAGTATTAAAATAGCTATAAGAAAATACATAGAAGATAATTCTAATAAAATAGAAAATGAATGGAAAGAACTAATACCGGATGTTTATAAAAACACCGAGTTTATAATATTACCTAGATGGAAAAACTATGCTATTCAAGAAAGACAATTACAAGTGGGGCAACACAGCCCTATTACTAATTTGTTAAAAGAAATAAATTATGTAAAAGCTAAGTTTACTAATTATACTGAACAATTCATACAAACAAATTTATCAGTCATTCCTATACAATATAAAAGTTTAAATGCATTAGTATTAGGAGGTGTGGATAACAGAGATAGTTTATTTAATATTGCTGCTGTTTTTCCTGACTATTTAAACATACCTACTTCTGATAATTTATTTGATTTAATGAGTGTAAATACTAAGAAGTTTATACAAGATCTGGTTAAAGCTATAGAAGCAGCAGATACAATTGGTGCTTTTGATAATCCGCCAATTGGGATGAGAAAAATAACAAGAAATGATATTTTATATATTTCTTTTAAAATAGATAATATAGAATTTTTAGTATCTAGTAAAGCTACTACTCCTAATTATTAAGGAATTAACAGATGGAGAATAATACTGGAGTTAAACACGATCTATTAGAAATAAAACCACAAGTAGGTGTATCTGGTTTATGGTCTTTAAAATCACCTTATACCTCTTTAGTTGATCCTAATGTAGAATATACTTGTATAGCTGTAAATAATATTTCTGGCATGATAGCTCAGGGTTTAGATCCTAAGAAAGATATTTATTTAGCTAATGGTGACACTGAAGATAATTATTTATTAGATGAACAAAGTAATAGATGTATAATTCAATTACAATCTGGTAGTGGTACTATAGTAACAGTACCAAACTCTGCTGTAAACTTAATACCACAAGTAAATGGTATTAATTATATTAGTGTAGTATTAGGTGTAAGTTTATCTGTTATTCCAGACTACTTAGATTTAGAGAGTTTGAAAACAAACATATCTAATTTAGTATTAAAATCTTTAGGTGTAAAATCTACTGTATTCGAAACTATAGTAGGTGGTAATATTATAATTGATCATGATAAACATAAATTAATAAATGATTCTAGATCAGCTATTGTAGCTAATTCTACTAATGATTTATTAGAGAATATGAATTTAAAAGAAGAAAATAGACAATTAAGAAATAAACTAACTGCATTAGAACAGTATATTAAAAGTACTTTATAATTACATCATATATCCTACTATACCTATTATGGTAATAGTAGGATATATGATGTAATTTATTAACTCTTATTTTTAATACTAAAAACAGTTTGATATAATTCAGATATTTTTTGTTGTGTTTGAGCGTCTGCTCCTCTTTGTACTATTACTTCTGTAAATTCAGAAGGTAAAAATGTTTTCCAATCGGCTAAATTTTCTAAATCTTTTTCTAATTCTAGATCTATCTTTACCCATTCTTTATAAGTACCATCATCATTTAAGAAGACATCAACTTCAAATATGAATTCTTTATCTTGAACTTTAAATGGAAAATTAAATCTACGCTTAATCATTCCTTTTTCACAGAACTTTTTAAATTGTTCAAAACCATCTTTAGTAGAAGTAATGGGTACTTCAGAATAAACTAAATTATTAGCTGATTTATCTACTAGTTTAGTAGTTTGTACATATTCTTCTACATTGTCTTTTATAGTTTTTCTATTTCTTATTCTGACACTAATATTATTGAAACTGACAAACTCATATGTCCATTGTTCTTGATCTTCAAATGATTCTGCTTTTTTCAATACTTCAGGATCACTGAGTTTACAATAGAATACTAATTCATTTTCTTCAATAGCTTTACCGTCTTTTCTTTCTTCTAACGATATATAATCAAATAGTTTTTTTCTCATTTTTTAATTAGCTTCTATTATAGTAGTGATTAATTTAATTACAGATTCAAAAGCACCTGTAAATAAATTTGCTTGATCTGGATTTTTAATTATAAAATACATCATTCCAACACAGAAAATTAAAACCAATCCTACCATAGCTTTAATTACTGTGGTGAATATCCAATGTTTTAATTTAATATCTTGAAATACTTTATATTCTTCTATTGTGTCTATTTTAAAATCTTTATCTTGTTCTATTTTATCTGGCTTGTTTGAATCCATATTAGTCCTTATTTAATTCCCAAATATCTTCTTTTGTTCATCAAACCATTTTCTCAAAGAACTAATCTGTTCGTTACATTTAGTGATCGATGTATATAAATCAATTATATTGTTTGTTAGTATTTTTTCTTTTTTATCATTATTAGAAGAAATATATTCTGCTTTATTTATAGAATTAGGAACTTCACATTTTTCTATTAAATCATCAGTAGGAGTAACTACAATATTTTTGGTTTCTTTTATTGTTTTTATTTCTGCAATTGAAGAACATCCTATTAAATAAAAACTAATAAAGATTATTGTAATAATTTTTTTCATTTTAAAATCCTTATTTATTCTAAAGAAGATTCTTTAGCTATTTCATAAGCTTTCATAATAGAATCTATTCGTACTGAAGAAATCATTTCTTCTATATTTTCTGTATCTGGTGTGTTTTGTATTTCTTGTTCTTTGACAACCAAATCTGATTTAATATTATTATTTTTATTTGTTATTTCTTTTTTATTATTAGATAATTTTTTAGAAATAACATTACTAACTTCTTTAGAAGTATTTAATTTAGTTATTTGTTCATTAAGTGTTTTATTAGTATTAATTACATCATTTAGTTGCACACTCATTTTTTGATTCGCAACGATTAAATCATGAATTTTATTATTCATATGGTTAATATAAAAAATAAAAGCACCTATTAATACTGCTGCAATTATACCTATAATTATTTTAGGATTTATAGTTTTTAAATTATTTAAGAACATACCTTTTATTGCACCAAATATGATAGTGAATGGCATTTTAGAATTTTCCTTGATATTTGAGAAACTGAGCATATGCTACACAAACAGCGTCTACACTGTGTTCATCTAAGTGGTCTATAGAGCCATTAAAAGCCTGTAGCAGCTCTTTATTATTTTGTAGACCTGCACGTACATTATTTTTGTCAGCAGCTCCTGAGACCCCTATAGCACGTTTTACATTAGATGGTTCAATCATGTAAATAGGCATATAGTAATCGTATTCAATAGCTGCTTGTTTCACACACAAAACAACTTCTGTTAATGCACCCACTGCACCTGGCATTCTCATGTTAATAAATGGTGATTCAATTACTAAAGCAATTGGTTGTAAGTCACATAAAAAATTATATACGTTTTGTTTATGTCTATATAACTTCATCATTCTATCTGGATGCAATTCAAATAAATATGAAAATCCAGGTAACTTTTCACTATGATAAGTATTAGCAAAACATGAATGTATTTTAAATGTTTCACAATCAAATGTGATTGATGCTAATCCCATAGTGTTAGTACCCGGATCTACTCCTACAATAGTAACTAAACCATCTTGCTCGTTACTATTTATAATCATAATAGTAATTAAGCTATAGACCAAAGAGGTTCTGCAACCCCTATATCAAATGTACCAGTAATACCTGCTTGTGCGTATTGAACAGCATGCCATGTGTTTACATGAGAAGCAATTTGTACACCAATAGCTTCTTTAAAAGAACCGCCACCAGTAATTGCTATTTGCTTATCAGCACCAGTGCATAAACCTATTTCACTAATAATAGCATAATCTTCACTACCGTATTTTAAAGTAGCTACATCTAGTAATTCATTACACTCAGTCTGAGTCAAATTAATAGTAATCTGAGCAGTAGATGTTACGTATTCACTATTGAGAATATTAGCACCACCACTACTAGTAGTGGGAGGTACTGGTGTAAGATTAGAACTATTAGGTACAAAAGGAGTACTAGTTGTAATACCATCTTTCACTACTCTATTTTCTAATTTTACAGTGACCTGGGTTAAATCTATTCTTTTTAAATAATAAGCAATATAGTTTTCACCATTATATTGTTCTATAGTACGCATTGCATATTTTAGTCTTTCAGAACTACTAATGTCGTTATTAGCTTTTCTTAGTATGAAAGGCATGGGTTTAAAATTATTAGCATCTGTAGCACGATGTTGTATTAATTCTGATTTAACATTACCATCAGCACCTACGGTTAGTTTTACACCACCAGTACCTATACAGAAATAAGCTAATTTTGGATAAGTGCCATCTGGAATTACTGCTGTTTTTTCTACATTAAATCTTTCGTTTAATGTAGTGTTTGCTAAAACAGAATAAGGTATTCCTAATAATTGGGCAGTCTGTAGTGCACTGCCATATATTGTACGAACTGTTGATTCAGCCATTTTTAATTTTAACCTTTTTTATATAAAATAAACACATATGATCTTTATTACTTAATAATTAAGTAATTTAAGTAATTTTAATTTCTGAGAATTTGTTAATTTATTAAATTCTGTTTCTATATTTGAATTAGTATCTATTATACTGATAGAACAATTAAGACTACCTAGTGGTTTAATAGTTGAGAAATAATTTATACTTGGTTTTACTTTAATCTCTACAGTTCTATATAAAGATTCTTTCACTTTAAGATTACCATCAGCATAAAAATCCCTACCATTTAAATTTTGTTTAAACAAACGTTTTTGTTTAATATTATTTACACTTAAATGAGTAGATTCTATTTTCTCTAATATGGAACTTCTTATATGAAAATCACTAGCTCTAATAGCAGTACTGGGTGCGACTATTAGAGGACTTTCATTTATTTCTTCTATGATTTGCACTGAGTAACTACTTAATTGAAGTAATAAAGAACTCATTGCTTTTTGAATAGTACCTAATCTTGTTTTTTCTTCATCTGTAGCAGAGGTAGCCACAGTGATAATGTTATTAGATAAAGTTAAAAAATCATCTATACTATATTGAGATATATCAATAGCCAAAGACTCCAGTAGTTGTCTATATGTCATTACTGTATTATCTTTATTAACTAATTTATCTAAAGTAACAGTTTCATCTACATATAAAGAAGCACACGCATAATAAGCGTAAGCTCTACTATATAAGTTTTCTTTACTAGCATAAATACTATATTGTAATTGAGAATTAATAAATATTTCTTCACATTTTTCTCTAAAATCTGGTATAGAGAAAATATTAGTTGCTGCTGTTTTAGTATTTAAAATTTCGTTTATTTCATCATCGTTTAAATAAATAGATTCTACATTATCTTTTATTTGTTTTAATGTTTTTGGAGTTAAAGAGATTACTCTATTCACTCTAAATTTATGTATTTCTGTATCTAATAATTCATCTATATCAAAATTAGGCATATAGTATTTTATACTAGATAAAAAATACAATGCTACAGTTTGCTGTGAATTTAACCTGATTGATGTATTTTCTCTAGGAAGATCTATATATAATACTGGTTTATATTTATCCTTAGCTGAGAAATATATCCAATGATTAAATAAAATAGACTCTAATGTATATACTAGAGCATCTGTTCTATCCGTAGCTACAGTTTGTAATAATTTAGTAGCTACCACAGATGAATCAGATAAAGATAATTTATTTAATACATTCGTATAATTATCTTCTTGATATTCTTTATTACCAGAAAATTTTTCTTCTAATTTATTTAATGTATCATCGTAATTTAAATTAGTGAGACTAGATTGACTAGCTAGTGTGTTTACTGGATCTCTAATAAATACAGGATCACCAGTAATTCCTTCTATACTCATTTTACCTTACTCCTATATTCTGTGTATTATGTTTCATTGTTAATTGATATAAAGGTAAATCTCTTTTAGTCATGGTGTTATCAACTAACCAATCAAAAGTATCTCGCTTACCAGAATTATGTTCTATATATTCTATATTTCTATAAAAGAATAAAGATTGTTCTAATGTTAATATATCTAAATAACTATCTAGAAAACCATGACTAGATAAATACTGTTGTATGTGATAACTATGTACTTCGTTTGTTTTACAATTTTCTAATCTTATAGACATTAAAGCTTGTAACATATGTAGATAATATTGAGCGATATATGTTGCTAAATATAAATCATCACTTAAAGTATATTGTTTATTAATCCATCTAAATACATAATCATACGACCATTGTTGCAATCTATCTTTCAGTGTATATTCGTTTGATTCTATTAAATCAGCTGGATAAGTTAATATAGTGCCGTCTTTCGCTTCTATAGCTGTATTAATATCTACTGGATATAATATTCCTAATATTAACATTTCTTGATCAGGATATAAAGAAATTAATTCATTATAATATCTACTACCATATCTATAAGCTTGTTTAGTTATTTTATGGTCTTTTAATTTTTCTTTAGAGAATAATATTTCTTCATCTAAATCTAGTGATTTTATTTTAATGAGATTATCACTTAAATGATAGTTGCCTGAAATGTTTTGATAATATTTCCAAGTCGTTCTATCTGAAAAATTAACAGAATCATACCCTGTTTTATTAATTACTATTTGATTCATAGCACTAGCTACATCATCGAATTTTACTACGATAGTCTCTACTAGTTCTATATTTTTATTAACGTACAGAGAATATCTGTTATTGTTAGTTAGTGTACTCATTTTTTAAAAAGAAAATTATGGACTTAAATGAATTTAAAAAAAGATCTAATGATACTAAATATCCAGAAATAGATATTGTAAGAAAAGATCCTGTTACAGCAGCTGCTGTAAGTAAACTAGAACTTTCAACTATGCCTTCCACTAGAGACTCTAATGGAAACAGAGCTACTAATATAGACATGTACTCTATTAGTAACGTATTGAATAAAAGAGGTCAGAAAAATACTGATAGTGCTGCTATCACAAATTTATTACCAGATATTAATTTAGCAAAACAAATTCTAATCAGTTCTATTTTGTCTCCTAAAGACATGACATCTACTGATTTAATTTATACTGGTGCTAGAGGAGTATTTTCTCCAGAATTAGCTTCATCTATTTTATCTAGAATAGAAAGATATTTAGATGAAGAATATAATATTAAAACGAAATTAAGCAAGATATTATCGGAATGCTTATTTGAAAAAGGTAGTTATCCAGTAGCTGTGATTCCAGAAAATGCTATTGATGCTTTTATTAATGGAACTAAAAGTTTCTCTAATGAAGAACTAAATAAAACTCTATCTAATTTTGTTTCTAATGATAAATTTAAAAACATTGGTATATTAGGAGATCCTTTAAAAGAAGAACCAAAGAAAGGTTTGTCTTTAGAACACTTTAATAAACCAAGATCGTATTCTGATATAAAACAAAACATAGTTTTAAAAGAAGATAATAAAACTATTCCTATTGAAGATTTAGTTGTACTAGATAATCCGTCAGTTTTAAAATTCCCTAATATTAGTAAAGTATTAATATCTAGAGAGACACAAAGATTGTATTCAGAACATTCTTTGTCTATGGAAAGTTTAAACGACTTAAGTAATATACAAGCAGAAAAATTATTATTTAGAAGAAGAAACACAGTGGCATCTACTGTGTCTTCATTACCTAATCAAGCTAATACAAATAGAAAATCTATAGGTAAACCTTTGGTAATGAAAATACCATCAGAAGCCGTATTACCTGTACATGTACCTGGTAATGTTGAAGAACATGTTGGGTATTTCGTGTTATTAGATCAAAATGGAAATCCAATTGAAACTCCTGATGGAGAACATAATTGGAACCAATATAAAGATACTAAAGAAAATAGTTTTGCCTCCACAATGATCAAAAGAGTAAATACTAACTTAGGTAATAGTAATTCTTTTGATTTTAATAATAATCAGCATGTCAACGTAATGACTAAAGTATATTCTGATATTATAGAAACAGATCTTTTAAATAGATTAAAAAACGGTGTGTATAATTCTGATTTGAAAATAGGTAAGAATGAAGAAATCTATAGGATTATGTTAGCTAGAACATTATCTAAAAAGATGACTCAGATATTATTTATACCTTTAGAATATATGACATATATTGCTTTTGATTACGATGATGATGGTGTAGGTAGATCTTTGTTAGATGCTACTATGACTATTAATACTCTAAGATCCATTATGTTATTTACTGATGTAATGGGGTCTATGAAAAATAGTATTGGTAGAACTAAAGTAGCTGCTGTACTTCCTCAAAATGATCCTAACGTACATAAGACTATTGAACAAATAGTAGATTCAATTGTAAAATCTAGAACAATTCAAATGCCAATGGGTGTTACCAATCCTAATGATATTTTTGAATTTGTACAAAGATCTGGATATGAATGGGAGTTTAGTGGCCATCCAGGTATACCTGAATTAAAATTATCATTTGATCAAATACAAAGCAATTACCAGAAAGTCGATAATGAACTACAAGAAGGCTTAAGAAGGTCTTCTTTATCTACTATGGGTGTGACACCAGAAATGGTAGATAAAGGTTTCTCTGCTGATTTTGCCACTACTGTAATACAAGATAACATTCTTTTTAGTAAACGAGTGATTACTATACAAGATCAATTTGTGCCACAGTTAAGTGATCATATAAGAAAGATATGTTTAAATAGTGGTTCTTTAGTAGATGAACTAAGAAACCTAATCGTTGAAAACAAATCTGGAATTAAAGCTAAGTTAGAAGATTTAATTGATGGTGATGTGACTGGTGTAGAAAAAGAAGTACAAGATAAAATTTTAGTCAATAAAACACTAGAAGATTTTTTATGTAGTATTGTAGTGAGTTTACCAAAACCTACTTCAGTGACATTAGAGAATCAAGCTAATGAACTTAAAACATATACAGAACTATTAGATGATGTATTAAATGCATATATTTCTGAAGAGTATTTTGTATCTGAAACTGTAGGTGATGTATCTAGTTATATTCCTTCTATTAAAGCATTAATTAAATCTCACTATATAAGACGATATTGTGCTGAAAAAGGTATAATGACTGAAATAGCTGAACTAGTCAATATAGGTGAAGATGGTAAACCTCTATTTAATTTAGAAGAAATAACACAACAACACATAGAAGGTTTAAGTGCATCATCTGTAACTACTATGAATACAATAAAAAGAATTATTGATAAAAATAATAAGAAACTAGTACCTGGTGAAGCTACAGATCCTGATACTGATCCTAACATGGATGATCCAGACAATGGTGATCCTAGTGCAACAGACGATTCATCTATTGATGATTTAGGTGATCTTGGTGTAGATGAACCAGATACTCAAGATGATTCAAATAAAGACGATGAATCTAAAATAAAAAATAAAAATAAAGTAAACCTAGACGATGATGGTTTACCTGAAGAAGAATAAAAAAATAAACTAATCATACTCCCTACTGAACTCTTATTGTTCAGTAGGGAGTATGATGTAATTTTTATTTACTTGGAAAACAATTCAGTTGGAGTTTCTTTATCATACCAAGGTTTGTATCCAGCTAATTTAAATTTATTTATAAACTCTTCATGAAATTTTTGAAACAGTTCTAATTGATCTATTCGTCGATTGTAATCTTTCAAAATTTCAATTGCTTGAAATACAATCACTGCGACATCATATGGTTTTTTGTATTCGTAGTTATAAGAATGAATACGATGACCATAATATACACTTACTTTAGAAAAACAACTAGTAATTGTTTTCCGAACTAACGCAGTCATCATTTCTGAAATTAGATGATAGAACGTTTCACCTGGTTTTTTCGAACCAAACCCACGTTCCGATATAGGGAGTTTTTTAAACTCCCTTAACCTATCTTCAAGAATTTGATAAATTAGTTTTGCAGTTTCTTTTTCGGTATATAATGGATATACCCCCAACAACCTAGAACCAAGTAGTGCATTCACCACATTCTTAGTTCTGTAATCATTATCATATATTGATAAAAATTCAATTCCAAACACAATATATGTTGCCAATAGTTTTGGATGATGCATACAATATGCTTCACCTTGTTCATTGTTGTTTTGTATATGTTGTAGGAAATCATTATTTGTATAAGTTATGATTTCTTCTGTAGATGTTTCTTCAATTTGCATTTTCTTTTCCTTAGTAAGATAGAGAGAGTTATTAAAATGATCTATTGAGATAGTAGATCATTTATATTATATATAACTGAAAATATTTGGATTGAGAGATTACGTCATATATACTAGAATAGGATAATACCTATTCTAGTATATATGATAGTTTAATTATTCTCTAAATAAATGAATAAATTCATCTGATACAAATTGTAGTGCGTCTTTGTTCTGATCTACAGCTGTTCTACATATTTTTTCAGTTTGTTTTTCTACTTGAGCTAAAGCAAGACCGTTTTGATTGACTGCTATTATACATAATTCTTCTGTTTGATTTCTAATGTAAGATAACAAACCACCATTAGCAGACAATACTTCTCTAGCTATTGCATCTGTTTGATTTTTTACAAACTGAATCATGTATGGAGTGAAACGTATAGCCATTATACATAATTCTTCTGTTTGACTACGTATTAATGTAAACACACCTGGATCTCGTCTCATAGCCATTTTTATTAGACTACTAGTTTGTTTATTAAGAAAACCAATCACATGTGGACTTCTATCAATAGCATATTCTGCTAATCTTTTAGTTTGTTTTCTTACATACTGAATATTACCAGGATCATTATACATAGCTATTTCACATAGCGTATTATCTTGATTACCAGCATCTAAAAAACGGATAAAAGATCCATCTTCTTTCAGTCTCTCCCTTACTTCATCATAGCTTAATCCACATAATGGGTTATGTGGGTTTGTTATTACTTTAAATGCCATATAAATTCCTTTATAAAATAGAATTGAAATATAAACGTATTAAAAATATATGTTTATAGTATTAAGTATCTTTATAATGGTATTTCTATCTTTATAAAAAAGTTAATACATATCATCTAAATTATTTTTAAATCTATTTTTAATAAAAAATAAAGTTACATCATATCACTCTACTGAACTTTTATTATTCAGTAGAGTGATATTAAATGTATTTTATTTCCAAATTGATATTAGTTTTATGTCGGTTATGCTTGATTTAGATACTTCAAACATTTCACCATCTATAAAACGAATATAGTGTTTACTGTCTTTTGATAAAGAATCATCTTTATCTACAAAATCAAAATATTGTTCTAATAGATTATGTAGCTCTGGTGTATCTATTTTTACTGATACTGAGTTATCGTCTTTAATGTCAAACTGAAATTCATTTGATAATTTATTTACTCCAGTTAAGTAATAACTATCAGAGAAGAACAATATCGACAAATCTTTATTTTGAAATAGATGTTTATCTTTTAGTTCATCACTTACTTCATCTATTAAAAGATAAATAGAGTTATTATAGATGTAAGATAGACTCTCTGGATCATTTAGTTTATCACTAAATATTTTACCAAAGTTATTCTTTAAATACTCTGGTAAATCTAGAATATCGTCTTTAAATGAATCAATACGAACTATCAATCCTAGTTTCATTTTTAAGAAATTATTGACTGCATCAGTTAATCGTTTATTTACAATACTTCTTACAATACTGTCTTTGTAATTCCTTGATATGAATATATCTACATCAGTTAAACTCTGCAATGTTCTATCTTTTAGTTCTAGTTCTATTTGCATGATATATGTTTTAAGAGGTTCTAAATCCTCTTTAGAGACAATATACGCATGCATCATCCCAGGCATAACTACTAGATCATTAGATTGCCTCATAGCGATATCGCTATTCATAATCTGTGTATTATAAGTGTTATCAGATGTAACAGAATCATCACTAATAAAGAATAAGAATTCTTCATTCTTATCAACAGCGATAATTTCTTTAGGTTCTGGTAATACAATTGATTTTTGCTGATACTGGGGCGTTCTAAAATGACGGTTTCGATCCATGATATTTCCTAGTGGTAGAGGTATTGCACAATCTATAGAATGTTCTTTTAATTCTTTACTAGAATTCCAATTATTAATATTAGAAATATGTAAATTATCAGTACTTTGTACAGGAGTACTTTTCACAGCTATTGGATTATTAAATACTGGATTTGCTTGTGTATTATTTCTATTATTGTATTCTTGAAATTTATTTGGAATTACAGATGCCGGTGCATTATTACTGAATAATCCAGATGTCGGAAATCCACTAGGAGTACTACTAGCATATCTACTACTAGCACTACTCATACCGCTACTAATACTTTGCGCTATAGGATTAACAGGACTGCCGTATCCCATACCACCACCATAACCACCTACCATAGTAGGATTAGTCATAGCTCTTACATATTGTTCAATTTCATTAAACGCAGATTGATAAGCAGCTAAAGCTTGCTGTACTCCCATCTTAGTATTGTAATCCAATATAGAATCCAATACTGGATCGTTAGCTACATTAAAAGCAGCTAAGTGTTCACAAGCCATTTCACAAATAGCTTCAATTGTTACTTGTTGATTCCTAGCTATTTTTATTTCTAATAGTTTTGTAGCATATTCAACCAAATTAGCAAAAGCATTATTTGTAAAATCTTGCTGACCCATCTGATTTAACAAATAGGTTCTTAAAGGATTCTGTTGATGTCTGTTAATAATAACAGTAATCAATCCTCTAATGATAGTAGGAACATGTACTAGTATGTGTTGTGGTACATTCCTAGGATGTATGTTAGGTAGCATACCGTTTATATTAAACTGATTTACTATAATACGATCTATTGGATATTGTGGTTGTGGTGATTGATACATTCATATTCCTGATTAAGATGAAAGTGAGAAAGGTTGTTTACTTCTTCATTAGGATAATAAGTGATTATAAATATTTAGAAACAATATTTATTCATTTTTATTAATATCTTTTAAAGTTTTTAAAACTTTTAATTTTAATTTAATATTTTTTAAATTATTACATATTTCGTCTATTTGTGTGGATAATTCTTTTATTAAATTATCTGTTCTATTTTGTATTAATTCAATTTCTGGTTTCTTTTTAATATAACTGCAATTAGGACAACCAATTCCTCGTAAATGACTTGCTGCTCTTTGTTGGAAATCTCCATGTTCAGAACAAGTAATAATTACTTTTTCAAGAGAATACTTATAATCCACCTTATTATAAGAATATTTATCACCATGAATTGATTTACATCTTCTAATAAATTCTTCAGTATTAGATGATTTTGAAATACTTATTTTAACACTACTGCATTTAGTACATCCAGATCCAAATAAATGATTAGAACTATTTTGTTCAAATATACCATGTGTTTTACAGATAATAGGAATCTTAGTTCCTGATTTAAATTGATTAGGTATTAATGAATAATCATACTTGATTAAATTATTAGGATGTTTTAGTTGTAGTTTATTTAAGAATTGTTCTTTTAACATATGTTTTCTCTTTCTATAAATATATTAGTTATATTAGTTATGGTCATTGTTTCATAACTAATATAACTTTGTTAATTATCTTTTATATATCAAATTATCTTCTATTAAATATACATTAGAATCTTTTATATATTGTTTTACTAGTTCTTTATCAGATAGAAAATATGGATGAATCATAAGGAATATTCTTAATAATTCATTTTCTATTTTTTCTAAAGTATTAAAAGTATGTTTTAGTACTATTAATAATCCAGTAGATCTTTTAATAATTTCTATTTTAATTTTATCTGCTCTTTGTTGTTTTATTAATCTTTTTTTACCACCAAAGAATTCATCTGCTTCATAGTGTTGTCGACCATGGTATTCTATATAGATGTTATATTCTGGTAAATAGAAATCGTATCTATATCTTTTATTAATATCTTCTGTTTTATATTCAGGAATAAATTGAATTTTATATTTATTTAATACTATAGTCGTAAATTTTTCACCCATAGAACTAACACATCTGGGACAACCCCTGCCTCGTAAATGATGATTTGTTCTTTGAGTAAAAGTTCCATGTTTTTCACATCTTACAGTTATTTTAGCACGAGTGTTTTCAAAAACAGAATCATTATAAATATATTTACTATTATGTATTTTATTTGCTTTATTCAAAAAATCAATTCTAGTTAACCTTAGTTTATCTGCGTAGCATTTAGGACATCCAGAATAAGGTGTATTTATATGGCTATCCGGTTTTTGATTAAAATCACCATGAATAAAGCATGTTATTGTTACTGGTATTTTACTTTGTTTATAATTTACTTTATCATAATTGTATTTATCACCGTGAATAGATTTGGCTTTACGTATAAAATCATCAGCAGTATATCTATTTACATCACGACTACACAATAGACAGTTTTTACCGGATAAGTGTTGTATTGGTGATTGTTGAAAATCACCGTGTTTAGGACAATTAATAATCACTTTAGTATGATTATTAGTATAGTTTACTTTATCGTAATTATATTTGTCGTTATGTACTTTTCTAGCTTTCTTTACAAATTCATTTGTGTTTGATTTTACGTTACCACTACATATTCTACAACCATTTCCTTCGCTAGAATGATATATAGCTACTTGTTCAAATGGTCCGTGTATTTTACAAATAATCGGAATTTTACTTTTATTATGAAATTCGTTTGGTAATGAAGAATAATCATACCTATCAAAATTACTAGGGTGTTTTGTTTTCACTCTTTCTAAAAAATCTTCTTTTAACACATTCTTTTTTCCTTTTTAAACTGAGGGTAATATATCTACTAGTTTATTTAAAAACTAGTAGATATAGAAGTTATTTTATCTTCTTATTTTTTCTTGGATGTCATCCAAGAGTTTTCTAAAGCGCTCATTTCTAAGTACAAGCCCTGTAGGACTTATACTTAGGAAGGGCGATATACGGCTCCTTCCCGACGCCTCCGATTTCGGGATTGCTGCAACAGCCCCCACTTCAGCTACACTAGCATGTAACCTTTTAGCAGGATCGGAGATAGCTACCCTATCTTTCTTCTTCTTAGCTCTACCACCTGATGACTGTGGTACTAAGAGACATGTGATTTTAAAGAACTTATTATCGCACGGTGTTGTTGTAGTTGTAATCTCACCATGTTCTCTAGTAAGACGATATACTATACCAGGAGTAATGTGTGTAGATAATATCTTATCAATTTGTTTTATATTCAAACCTTCTTTTTTAGAAGCTGCTTTTAGTTTAAAGTATGCTCTAAATATAGATTCAATATAATCATAACAAACATAATAAAGAACTGATAATTCTTTATCATACATTGTGTTCACTCTATCTTCACTGGTCAGAACCCATTTATCAAAGTTATTCATTACTAGAGCAAATAACTCATATAGGTTTTCACAACTGTGCCCAATTTCTTTTAGTTTATCTTTTACTAATAAATCTAAATATTCATCTAATGAAGAAATGTGATCTGAAATATCGGAATATAATTTACCTTCAGAGATTGTATCTGACCAAATTAGTAATCCTAATAACGTCATCCATAACCTAGTATTATCTATGTATTCTGGTATTACTCTATCTGGAAAGTGATCTGTAATATAAAAGAAACTAGCTATATAGTTCTTTACTATTGTAGTGTATTCGTTTCTAGGTATAGCTACTACTATGTTACTAGGGGAATAGAACTTTCTAGGATATCCTTTTGGTTTTATTTCTGTAGATTTACATAGCACCCAATTATCATCTGGGTATATATCTGGAGTGATTGTTTTAGTAGTACCTACTACCGCATTACAGTTAGCGAATCTTTTAAAAGTCGTAGTGAAACCATATTTACATAGTAGATAATGCAACATAGTAGCTTCTGCTTTTAGAGCACTTCTAGATGTATTATTCTTTTTATTATAGATTTCACTATAACATATTTGTACTGATTCTCTTTTGAGTTCCTCACTAGAGAATACATTATAACTATATGGGGTTCTGTTGAAGTTCAGTTTAGCTTTTAGTAATCTCACAAAGATAGTATTTAATCCTACTGAAATTACTTTATCTGCGAGGACTGGTGAGATGATGAATCTAGAGCCTCCTAAGTGGATAGCTCCAGCATCTGTCACATATGGTAAATACATATACTTCTTTATGTATTTACTACCATTTGGTAATACTTCATCTTTATATGTGAAGGTATACTCCATCATATACACGTCTGATTTTGCTACATCAAAGACTGCTTTATTTCCTTTTTTCTTTACAGCTTCATTGTATTCTTGCATGGGTGTGCATCGTCTACATCCATGATAAATTAATCCTGGTGGAAACCCAGATGCAGCTGATCTAAATAAAGCATCTATATATGTTTCTACATAGTTTAAATGCTGTACTACTAATCCGTTTGCTATATCTGGGTTTATCTTTGGTGTAGCTTGACTAATGGCTTTTGTGATTGAAGGTGTGAACATTCTATTCCTATGGTTGGTGCATACAGATTATGAATCTTTATTATTAAGTTTTACTTGTTTTTAAAGACTTTATCTTTGATTTTAAGATTATTTTGATATCTTAATAATAGCTACCATGACAGTAGATACTGTACCTATTAGTACTGAGAAGAATTTAATAATATTTATAGTTTCTTCTCTATCCATATTTCTTCTCTCATTTTGATATTTATCATTATGATAAATATTATCTTTATCAGCTTGTCTTTGTTTTAATTCTAATAGATAAACATCTAATTGTTTTTGTTTTAATTCATTATCTCTTTTCAAAGCAGATATATCTGCTTCTAATAGATTATTTTTATGTTTTAGATTTTCTAATTCTATAGAGTTAGTTAGTTTTATATTTTCTAATTCTGCTTTAGCAGCTTCTTGCAAAGCTTTCTTTTCTTCTGAGAATACACCATATTCTTGTGCTTCTATTACAGAGGAGAATATTCCTAATTGCTCTCTAGCTTCTTGTAAACTATACTTCTTACTAATGATACCTGTTAATCCATTTTCGTAAATAGATGATTTAGCTGTAGAGAATATTTCTATATACTTACTAGGAATATCACCATCATCTAGATTTTTATAAGGTACATTTTTCTCTGGATATAGTTTTCTTACTTCTCCAGCTACTTTCATGTATAAAGGATTAGCATGTTCTTCATGATTTACGTATCTGAGTTTTAAATGAATAGAACCAGTATCGTATTTGTAATCATTATTTATTAATTCAAATAGACCTAGATTATTAAATCTAGAACTAAAAGGGTGTACAATGGCTTTTACAGAGTCTTTTGTAGTAAGTACTACATCGCACTGATAATGATAAATTGTGTTCTCTGGAGCCTTTATAATGTCATCTACAGGTATTGTGTAGTCTAACATCATTTTTACTGTAGAGTATTTAGATAAGTTTAAATTCTTTAAACTATCTCTAATTATTTTTAATTCATTAGATTCTAAATTATCTATTGAGTTTACACATTGTAGAGCAGATATTACTGATGCTCCATTTAATGTGATTAGTTTTCTAATTACAAATCCTGGTCTTTGTATAGAATGTGTAAGAGTAATATTGTTCTTCTCTACTGACATTGCTAGACCAGTTCTATCCATGACAGTAATGTCTAAATGTGATCTATTTACGTATACTGTTTCTACAATATACCCAGCACTATTATTCTCATGTTTTATTTCATTGGTTAGTTCTGTATTAGCTACACAACCATAATAACTATGCGGACCACAATCTATTTTTAAGTCAAAATCTGACTTATAATACCCTTTTGGTACAGTCTCCTTATTTATAACTAAGTTAACCATTATAATTTTCCTATTCGATTACTGAAAAACAAATATATTAATATATTCGTATATCAGTTTTATAATATGTAATTGAAATTAATTGGAATAAAAAAAAATAGATCATAATTTATTACAGTACTAGGATAAATAAAATTATCCTAGTACTGTAATATACTTTAAAATTAGCTAACTATTTTTTCGTTAACTAGATAGTTTCTACATCTCTCATTACCACATGAATTGGATGGTAACCATCGCCAGTTAACACATAAACAGAGTAATTACCTTCTTTTACAAGATTGTTAAAATCACTTAGATAGAAAAATTTAATATCAAACATTTCTTTATCTAATGGTGATAATTCAATCTTATATTTATCTGTAATTTTATAAATACCTTCTTTTATAATGAACTCAGTTCTTACCTCATTCTCTTGCAGTATGGGTTCAAAATCAATACCAGTAGATTTAAATGCAAAAAGAGATGCGTTTCCAAATACTCGAATATTTTTTACACCGTATTCTTTAACGATTTTAGAAATATCAAATGATTGAGTCATAATGTTTTTCCTTTAGAGAGTTAATAAATTGATCATCAGAGAGACGATAGATCAATTATAGTATATGTGATTGAAAATTTTTGGAATCAAGAGATTATGTCATAATAGCTATATGGAATATTCCATATAGCTATTATGATTGTTTAATTATTTTTATAAGTAACTAACTTATAATTATTTTACTATTCTAGTTACTTATTCTTTTTTACTTTTTATCAGGGACCAGTTTTGATAGTCACTTTATCAGCGATGATTTTCTCGATGTTAGTAACACCAATGAAACCCATAACTGGCAAGTTTACTACGTGACGATACATAGGTTGTACAGTCAATTCTTGAGCGATATTACCATTACGAGTAATAGGCATCATCAAAGTCAATTCTGGCTTCCATGCCATAGTACCGAAGTGCAATGGGTTAGGTGTACCATCAATGAAGGAATTAGCATCACCAAAAGTAACGACAATCTTACCCTTCATTCTTTCGTCTTGCGATGCTACGATTTTGAAATCAAATCCATCACCCATCAAACGAGTGTCACCATTCAAAGTCAAATAACGAGCAGTGGTTTGGTCAGTACCAATAATCACTACAGTCTTAGCACCCAAGTTACCAGAAGTCACATCCAATGCAGCTTTATAACCAGAAGACTGATACATGCGGAAAGCAAGATCACGAATCTTATTAATCAACAAAGCACTCACATCGTTTGCACGATCAGCAGATTTCAAAGAGTCAATAGATGTTTCAACATCAATATTTTCTTCTAGATAAGTAGGAGTCACTAAACGTGCACCAGCACCAAACAATTCAGCTTCTACACCACCCTTAGCAACTGTATCAGCCAATTCTTTCAAGATATCCCTAGTTTCCAAGATGCGAGTTACTGCATCGTTAGAAGCACGAGTCTGAGTAGTGCTGATCAAGCTGTTCAATAGAGCAGCATCATTAGCATCACCAGCGCCGATAGGACGTAGTGCAGTAATAGGTGGCAACACGGGCACTGGGTACAAATATGATACAGTGCGTGTATCGATCAACTGACCGCGATTACGACGGTTACTATTAGTACGATAAGCTTTCAAATCGTAGCCAATTACAGTAGCGTCTTTAAACAAATCTGCAATCGTTTTACCAGCACCACCTCCTGTACCAATCACAGTACCAGTATTGTCTTCCACACGTACCAGTTCAACTGGCAATGCGTTAATCAAAGTAGTACCTTCTTGTGTATTCACAGAACCTACTGCACCAGCAGACAATACCACTTTATGTGTACCGATATCTGCTTTACCATCTAAAGCTGCACCAGCAGTGGTTTTCTTTTCACCAGTAACAGTGAGAGTATTAGTACTGAAGTTCAAGCTTACTTGGCGCGCATTGCCTTGAATTGCTTGATTGAAAGCAGCAGTTGGAATATTTGCGACTGCAAAACCCAATACGTGATTGTCGGCCAATTTAATGTAAATGGTAGCCAAAGACATAGCTGGATCTAAGCTGTCAGTAGAATCAAACAAACCACTAGCAACACTAGCTTCAGTTTGACTAATACCTAACAACGAGAATTTCTTACCAATAGCCAATGCACCAGTTGTTACAGTTTCAGTACCAACCACTACACTACGAGTACCCACATCAGCAGCGAAATAAGCATCAGTCTCACCAGTACGAACGATAGGAGTGACTTTAGTAATATCGTTACGCAGAATCGAAGAATCGATCAAGGCTTTGATAATGTTCTTACGGCTAAAATCAGTAACTGCACCAGTGACTTGATGACGTACGTCACTAATCACTTCTACTAAACGCACATCGACAGAGAAACCTAATTGATCAGGACTTTGAATCGATTGTGGGAAGAATGCCGAAGAGAATTCATCTTGACGGCTAGCCAACGCATTATATACCATAGAGAATGCCATGACATTCTTATTGGATTTTTCATCAAATGCTTCAGCGCTATATTGACGTTTTTCCATGCCACCAGATAGAGCAGGCATTACTTCAGTATAGTCATTTTTCAATGCGGACAATTGAGCAAAAGTAGCTACTGGTTTAGCCAATGCTTCTTTTACAGCACCAGATTGGAACGCAGCAATAATTGCAGCTTGTTCTTGAGAAATAGACATTTCAGCAGTAGCTGTCAAGTCACGCAAAGAAGTTAGCAATACCGAATGCAATTGGTTTTTAGCACTTTCTAGATCACCCAAACGAGTATCGCTAGAACTAATACCTTCCATCGAGACACTGATTCTCGATAGTTCTTGAGTAACTACTGGAGCACCGCTAGTTTGGTTTTTAATGTTATCGATAACACTTTGCAAACCTACTTTTTTACTTTCAATTTTAAATACGGACATTTTTATTCCTTTTCTTAACTAAATTTTATTCATACACATTTCGAAATGTTACACTTTTCACTATTACAGAGTATTT
>JACCDR010817619.1_pt1 | contig 21052 bp, 26 predicted proteins | sample 7446431 | NCBI WGS metagenome assembly JACCDR01 (sample SAMN15323443, study PRJNA562643) | freshwater metagenome | isolation source: river surface water | place: USA:Blue River Watershed | collected 2017-08-17 | reverse complement strand
CGGTGGTGCGTGAATGACTAACCCCCGCATCACCACCATCTATGACGCTATAAACCGCGTCGGTGAGACTGTCATTCTGCGGCGGTTGTCGGGCACGACCGTGCAAATTCCACTCGACGTGACGCTCAAGGCGGTGGTGCGCGGGTACGGTCCCGAGGAACTTGTGGGCGGCATTCAGCAGGGCGACAAGAAGGTGATCTTGTCCCAGGTTGATATGGAGAACTCGCAATGGTGCTGGCCGGTCAAGCCGCAAGATCGTGTCATCATTGAGGGTCGCCCCACCGTGGTTCAGTCCGTGGACAAGCGCAAGATCAGTGAAGACACCGCCATGTACGTTCTCCAGGTTCGGGGGTAAGAATGACGTGGCTCGCAACGACCCAGGCTATTCAGCAGCGGTTCAGGGATAACTGGACCCTGACGGACATCACATCGGTGGCGTTCGAGAACGAGCAGTTCGACGTGCCGGTGGATGGCAATGGGACGGCTCAGGAATGGCTCTACATTGAGGTGCTTGGCGGCAAGGGTGAGATCGCTGGGTTCGGGCGGCGCGGTGCTAACCTGATCCGTCGCAGCGGGGTCATCATGTTCCACGCCTTCACCCCGCTGAACAGCGGTGGATCGCGTGCCGTGCAGTTGGTCGAGGCCGCTGCGGATATCTTCGCCACCGAGTCGTTCAGCGGCATTCAGTGCTGGGCACCGAACCCTCCGTCACCGCCCACGGGTGACACGGAACTGGGCAACCGAGCCGTCAACGGCTCGTGGTGGCGCTGCTATTCGTCGGTGCCGTTCCAGTACGATCAGAGTATGTAAAAACTTATTGACACTGGTTGGTGACGGGCGCATCATCCCTATGTCAACAAGACGTAGGGAGATTGAATTATGAAGTCCATTAAAATACCTACCGGATACCTGATCGTCGATGAATACGGCAAAGGTCCGTTGGAGACTCTATCAATCGGCGACTACGGTAAGGCTGCCAATGTCAAGGCCAACTTCCTCGGATATGATCGCCCGCTGCACGGTGTGCCGAACGGGCCTTGCCTACCGCTGTCCGAAAAGTGGGTCATCACCCTCTCGACGCAATACGGTTGTCCGATGCGCTGCACCTTTTGTGACGTACCAAACATCAAGTTCGCAGGTAACGCCTCTTTCGACGACCTGAAGGCGCAGCTTTACGCGGCCATCCGGCTGTTCCCCGATGTCCGCTACGCCGAGCGCCTGAATATCCATTTCGCCCGCATGGGTGAGCCGATCTTCAATACCGCCGTGTTTGCCCTCTCGGAATGGCTGGCTGGCGAGGGGAAGCGGGCACTCCAGAACGACATGGGCTTGCGGACGGAGGTGATCCATCCGGTGCTGACAACGTCGCTGCCTAAGGGCTTGAAGAACCTCGGCGCCCGTATCGCGGAATGGTGCGCCATCAAGAACGGTCTATTCCGTGGGCAGGCCGGGTTGCAGTTCAGCATCAACAGCACAGATGAAGCCCAGCGCGACGCGATGTTCTCGGGCATGCAGTTGCCCCTCGACGACTTCACCAAGATCGCTGACCGGCTGCCCGACCCTCTGGGCCGCAAATATTGCCTGAACTTCGCCTATGCCACTGGCTCCATCATCGACGGTGGTCGTCTGGCCTCGTTGTTCGACCCGAAAAAGTTCATGGTCAAAATCACGCCGATCCACAACAACGGCGCCTGTCGCAAGAACGGCATCGAAACCATCGGCGGCTACGACAGTTACACCCCCTACGCGGACATCGAGGCATCGCTGATCGCGGCTGGTTTCGACGTGCTGGTGTTCATCCCATCCATTGACGAAGAGGACGGTCTGGTGACATGCGGCAACGCCGTGCTGGGTGGAAGTTCATCACGTCTTATTTCGGCATACGATCAGAGTGCGAGGTGAATGATGACCAGGGATCATTGCCGACACTGCCATGGTGACGGCCAGTATTATGACCGGCTTAAGGGTTTCACTGTGTGCTGTGAATGTCGGGGGACTGGTGGGTTCGAGAGGGAGATGACCACCGATGAGGCGATTGAACATCTCCTCTCCCGTATCTAGGCGCTGGAAGCCAGGGGTGAATGATGTCTCAATGGGAATGGGAAGCGATGATGGAGCGGCGTTACGATGTGATGCCCTCCTGGTGGTGGAACGCAAAGGCCCGCAAAGAAGCATATGACGCATGGCGGAAGGGAGCGCGATGATGAAAACCGAGATGATCCAAACCATCCGTGAGCACATTGCTGACGGCATGAACCTGCTGAACCGTAACGCCCTGGTCGGGCAGGGGTATGTGTGTGCCCTTGAAGACGGTTCGATGGCGGTGCGTCGGGAGGGTGAACAGTATCGTCTGTGGCCTGTCACCGGCACTCTCAGCGGCATCTCGCACTGGACCATCGGTGACGCGATGACCGTTGCGCACGCTTGGAATAAAACGGATACTGACTTGAAGGTACGAGTCGTGTACTTTCAAGACCTCATTTCCGAATCCATCGCTCGCTGGTGCGAGTTGGTGGACGAACTGGAGCTTGACCGCGATGTTGAAACCCAAGAACCGTGAGATTCAATATCCGAACGTATCACCCGCCCAACTGTTCATCGAATGGTGCTCTGAGATCGAGTGGGCCACCGCTGCCGCCGTTGACAGCCGCGATGCGCTGCTGAACGAAGTGGTCAAACGTGCGAAGGAATTGATTAAGCAAGCTTGACGCCCGTCTCACCCAGGAACTCAATCCCCGCCCGCTCCAGTGCTTCCCGCACGGCGCGGGTGTGGTACGGCGTGACCCGGTGGGGTAAGGTCTGGCACGGTGTGGTCTGGCTTGGCAGGGGAGAAAGAGGTGAGTCGGAAGGCTTGCCTCTTTCCATTCACAGAGCGTTGATGTATAAACCGACAGGGGCCGAACCCTGTCGGACGGCCATGATCACCAATGGAGACCTCCCATGGCCTTGGCTGAAAACGTAGCCGCAGAAATTCGGTACATCCCCGAAGTCACTTGGGGTACTGCCCCCGCTGGAAGCGACCCTTCGCAGTCGCTGCGTCGTGTCAGCACCACCCTGTCGCTGACCAAGGATACGTATGCGTCGGCAGAGGTCAATTCTCACCGCCAGATTCAGGATTTTCGACATGGGACTCGCCGTATTTCCGGCGACATCAGCGGTGAACTGTCTCCCAAGACCTATTCTGATTTTGTGGAGGCTGCGACTCGCGGAACTTGGGCGGCTCAGGCTGACGTGACCCAGGCGACTGGTGCGATGTCGTCCGCGACCCTCAGTGTCGCCAGCAATGTGATCACCGCTTCGGCTGGTTCGTTCATCACCTCCGGTCTCACCGTGGGTATGGTCATCCGTCTGACTGCCGGTTTCGTCGCTGGCAACATGAACAAGAATTTGACCATCACCGCCATCACCGCCACGACCATCACCGTGGTCGGCGCAACCCTGACGGACGAGGCTGGTCCTATCGCAACCTGGACCATCGACGTTCCCGGCAAGTCGGTCTACATCCCCGCTTCGGGTCATGTGAATCGCAGCTTTTCGGTCGAGGTGAATTACTCCGATATCGACGTGTCGGAACTCTACACGGGTGTTCGCGTCGGTCGGATGCAGATCGGTCTGCCCGCGTCCGGTATGAGCACCATGACCATCGGTCTGATGGGCAAGGATGGTTCGTATCTCAATGGTGCGAACGCCCCGTATTTCACCAATGTCACGGCTCCGACCAGCACCGGCATCCTGGCCGCTGTGAATGGTTCGCTGCTGGTCGCTGGTGTGGCTGTCGGTGTCGTCACGGGCATGGAACTTACGCTCGACCTTGCGCCGCAGTCGGATGCGGTGGTCGGTTCCAACAACGTGCCTGAGATTTTCCTGGGGACCTCCAATCTCTCTGGAAATCTCACTGTTTTGTTCCAGAACACCGATTTCCTCAATTACTTCGACGATGAGACTGAAGTGTCCGTGATGCTGCGTATGGATGTGGATTCGTCGGCCAATTCCGACTTCATCCAGATCGTCCTGCCCCGCATCAAGTTCGGCACTGCTGGCATCTCGCGTCAGGGTAATGGCGGCATCCCGATCACCATGTCGTTCCAGGCGCTGAAGAAGGCCACTACCACCGGGTGGCCCGCCACGACTCTTCTGATCCAGGACAGCTTGGTGGTGTAATTCTTATTGACACCATTCGCCCGCTTGGTCTAGGCTCCTCGCTGAAACATGCGAGGAGCCTTAATCATGCAAGTAAAATATCACGTACCTTCAATTGATGATCACAGATATGTCACGTCTAGTTCATCCTATGGCGACCTGTCGGAATTTCTTAAAATATTACCAGACTTGATGTCATCGTCGAATTATTACGTATTGCCTGATGTCATGAGCGATACTGTTCAACTTCAGCCTAGTGATGCTGATTTTAAGTCATCCTCATCACCGCATCTTAAATTCATCACAATTCAGTCGATATCCGCAATCAAACTTGCGGAACCTATTCAGATTTCATTTTTGTTCACGGTAGAGCACCATTGCTGGCGTGTAGCCGCATTTGCGAGAAGTAAATCTAACCCGCAATATCACATGACGGGTGTATTCATTCTGTACGATGACCGGAAATTCGAGTTTCTGATGAGGTTAAGCGCTAGTTCCGGCGTCATGGATAAGGATGTAGTGAATACCGCCGCAATGACGCTGGGTGCTTTAGGTTATTACCTCAATCATCACCACACCGAGTGTGAGACGGTTGAACGCTGCACTTCAGCGCAGAATGCGAAGCGGGTGAAGAAGGGTAAGAAGCCTCTGCCAGCATACACAGTGATCCGCATTGGTGAGCCTGTGAGTCGAGGATCGAGTCGTACAGGCGCTGGTGGTGAGCGATGCCCGCATGACAGGCGAGGGCATTTCAGGCATTATAAGAGTGGTCGCGTCCGGTGGGTCAATGCGGCGAAGATCAAAGGCGGCGCGTCTGCTCCGAGAGAGTACCGCATCAAGGAATAGCGACTATGGTGGTTCGTCGGGTACGCAACCTACAGGAAACGATCACTGTATCTGACATACAGGATGATATCCTGAGTGCGTTCGCTGAACGAGCCATCATGGAGCGCAACCGCGTTGTCAAGCGGTACAAGCCGACTCGGGTGGTTAAGTGGGTCGGTGGTCGTGAGGGTGCTGACGAGCGAAGTGTGAAACTCGGTGAGAACATCCGGTATCACTTCGATTACCTCAAGAGCATCGTCATCGAAGCCCACAAGCGTCTCAGGGACAATAGCCCTATCCATGTCGGTCCCACCGTGACCGGGACAATGCCCGATCAATACCGCTACAAGGATTCCCACGTCATTATCGCTGACGGGACGCCTTATTATGATGCGACCACCCTGCCCGATGACATCACTGAAGTCACCATTACAAATGTGATGCCTTACGCCCGCAAGGTTGAATTGCGTGGTTGGGGGAAGAAGGGGTCTATCCGATTCCACGCCCCTTACCACACATATGAGATCACCGCATCCGAACTGAAGCGTTACAGCAATATCGTGAACATCAAGTTCACCTACATCGACATGCCTGGGTTTGCTGCTGGCAGGCAGGCGACCAAACGTCAGCGGGCAGCCTCAATCAGATACCCCGCCTTGATCATCTCGCTGCGATAGGCTATCTATTGACACTCAACATTGCTTAGGGAGCAAACCGATGTCTTTTGATCTGGATCAATTCGATGTGGTCACTCGTGCTGAGGAAGGGGCGAAGTGCGTCCTGAAGGACCCGCTGACCGGTGAAGATACGCCCGCCTATCTGATCCTGGCTGGCATGGACAGCAGCATCTACAAGCAGGCGCAGCACAAGATCGCCAACGCTCGCATCAACCGCAAAAGCACCGCCCGCATCACCATCGAGGAGATCGAGGCCGAGCAGGTTGGCGTCCTCGTGGAATGCACACTCGGCTGGGGTGGTATGGTGCTCAAGGGCGTCGAGGTGCCGTTTGATCGCAAGTCAGTCAAGATGATCTACGAGAAGTTCCCCACCGTGCTGGAGCAGGCGCAGCAGTTCGTGTCTGACCGGGGGAATTACCTCCGGGACTGATTTCCGCCCTGTTTGCCTTCGCGGAGAACCAGTTCGCGCTGGACACTCCGCAAGGTGACGGGGCTACGCTTCGTGCGCACCTGGAATCTGCTGCTCGCCAAGGAATCCCGCAGCCACGCCTTCTCGGTCCAGAATGTCCGCAGTGTGCGGAGCATTGGTGGGATTGGTATAAGGATTGGAGTCAGTGTAGGACCGGCAATGGTTTTGGTCCGAACCCAATAGGGTGGACTGAGATGCGCGAATGGGCTAACCTCACCGCGACTCCGATCTCCCCATTTGATGTGGAGGTTCTGCGTGGTTTGGAAGGTCTCGAACTGACCGCTTACGCGAACCGCCCGAAGCCGCAAGGTGACTGACCATGGCTGACAATCGCTTTGTGACTGAATTGATTGTTCAGATGGCGGCGGGGAATGCTGCTGTCATCAATCAGTTCAAACAGGGTCTGATTGATCTGGGTGTGTCTGCGAAAGATGCTGCGAAGTCCAGTGTCGATCTTGCAAGGGCTGCGAAGCTGGTTGCTGAGGCGGGCAACTCCGAAGCATCCGAACTGAAGAAGGTCGAGGCCGCTCAGAACACCCTGAACAAATCGAAGGCGGCTGCGCTTAACATCACGAAGGAACAGATTGCTCTGAACAAGCAGGCTGCCGGGGGTGGTGGCGGATCGCTCGTCAGTGCGTTGTATTCCGACCCGACCACGCGGCAGATCGCCAACGTCCAGAAGCAGATCGCTGTTGCTCAGGCTCAATTGGCTAAGGCAACGGGGGATGACATCGTAGCCAAGCAGGCCACGGTTGATTCGTTGACCAAACGGTATCAGAACTTCAGCAAGGTGCTTGAGGAAGTTGCTGGCGTTTCCAAGAAGGGCTTTCTCAACGAAGCGAGCGGTTCACAGATTGCTGCCATCATCAACAATTCCGACAAGCTGAACGCCACGCTCGGCAAGACTGGTAAGCATCTCGACGATGTGAGTACCAAGGGCAAGTTCAATACGAACCAAATGCTGCAATACACCGCAGCGTTTCGTAACACCGCCGAGTCTCTGGCGTCCGGTATGTCGGTATCAACCGTGGCAATGACGCAGGGTATGCAGGTTCTCGGTGCGTACATGGGTGAGAACATCGGTCTGATGGTGAAGTTGGGTGCGGTGGCGGCTATTACCGCACCCGCCGTCCTGACTGTCATGCGGGCGATGTCGATGGAGACGCAATCGCGTGAGGTCACGGCCACATCCATTGCATACAGCAATATGGCTGTATCGGTCAACGACGCGACCGACTCGCTCAGGCGCATGGCTGAGACCAGCAAATTCTCCCGTGATGAAGCGCTTGCTGCGGTCAAAGAACTGACCAAAATGCGCAATCTGTCGCCCGAGTCCCGCCGTGGAATCATGGGTGCTGCTGCTCCGTTTGCTACCGCGACAGGTCAAGACCTGGGGGCGGCAACCAAGCAACTTGGTGAGGCGTTCGGAGGGTCATTTGAGGGTATCCGCAAACTGGACGAGCAGTTCGGGTTCCTCAACTCCACACAACTCGAAACCATTCGCGTGATGATGAAACTCGGTGATGTCGTCGGGGCAAATCGCATCGCTATGGATGCTTTCGCCAAGCAGATGAAGGCTGCTGGTGAGGCCGCTGAAGGATCGTTTGCACTGATCGGCAGGGCGATTGCTTCCACGCTGAACAGGGCGCTTGATGACGCAGCCAGGAACCCCGTCATGCAGTGGATCATGCGTCAGAGTTCCGATTGGGCGCGTGGTGTAAATGATAACGGAACTCCCGCGATCACTGCTGAGAACCGTGCCGCCGTCGAAGCGTTCTCCCCTTCCGAACGCGCTCAGAGATACATGACCAGAACGACCGGTCAGAAAGTCATTGATCAAATCATTGCTGAGAACCGCGCTGCTGAGATTGCTGCTGACAGAGCGCAGAAAGCCATAGACACCCAGAATGGTGCCTACAAGACTCAACTCGACATCGTGACGAAGGTCGGCGTGGAGCGTGCCAAGGCTGAGGCATTCGAGCGGTACAAGTCGCAGAATCCGTTGGGTCTGAGTGGTACCAAGCTCACCAACTGGGCCACATCCATGGCTGCCAAAGACCCCAGTGTGGCTGCTGCTGTTGGTGGGTTGACCCTTCAGGATAAGGGCATTCAGCGTCAGATTGATGCCGAGCGGGAACTCGCCGCCGCCGCTCTCAGTGGTGCCAAGGCTATGTCCATTGCCCGCGCCGAGGCGGCGTATCGTGAGGCTGAGGCTCAGGGTCAAAATAAGACCCTCGCCTACACCGCGTCTCTGGAGAAAGACCGCAGCGCGGCGATGCAGCAATTGAATACTGAGTTGCAGGCCGCTCGTGTCGCTGAGGAGACTGCTGCGCGTGCCAAGCAGGTTGGTTTGGATCAGGCCACCGTGGAGATGAAGGTCAAGTACGGTCTGGTCGAGAGCACTGCCAAATACACCGAACTGCTCGATCTCCAGGCGCGAGCACAGCGTCGTCTCAATGAGGAGAACCAACGCTCCGTCAAGGTGCAGTTGGACATGCTCTCGGCTGAGAACGATAACCTGTCCACGTCGGAGCGTGCGTATCAGCAGGCAAAGCGTCTTGCTGATGCTCGGCTTGCTGCTGGAACCATCAATGAGACCCAGTACGGCATCGAGATCGACAATGCCGCCATGCAGCGTCGTCTGAGCAACGCCCAATATGCTGCTGATCTCCGCAAGCAGATGAATCCTGAACTGGTCAGGAGCAACGCCATTGCTGACCTCGACGCTTCGGGCGCTGCGGGCGCTGACCGCATTGCTAAGATGCGGGAGATCGAGAAGACCCATGAACAGAACCTGATCGCCCGCAAGGAACTTGAAACGGATTGGGCGTCTGGTGCCGAGCGGGCGTGGTTGAAGTATCAGCAGTCCGTGGGCACCGTGGCCGATCAGACCGAGCGCGTCATGACTGATGCGTTCAAGGGCATGGAAGACGCCATGGTCGAGTTTGCCATGACGGGCGAGATGTCCTTCGAGAAGATGGCGAACAGCATCATCGCCAGCATCGTCCGTATGCAGGTTCAGTCTGCCATCGGTGGTGTCGGCAAGATGTTCAACGAAACGGGTGGTTTCAGCGGAATCTTCAATGGCTTGTTCTCCGCCCACGGTAATGTCTTCGGTGCCGACAGCAACGTCGTTCCCTTCGCCAAGGGCGGTGTGGTCAATGGTGTGACCCCGTTCCGCTTTGGGCAGGGCGGGGCGATGTCGGGCATCATGGGTGAAGCCGGTCCCGAAGCAATCGTCCCCCTGACCCGCACCCCGCAAGGCGACCTCGGCATCCGTTCCACTGGTGGTGGCTCTCAGGTCAAGGTGGAGGTGATCGACCAGCGCGGCGGCAATGCTGCCCCCATTGACGTTGAGACTCAGATGGGTGCGTTCGGTCCCATTGTTCGTATCATCGCCCGTGACGAAGCGAACAGAGCTGTTGCCGGGTATGCGAAGGGTGGTGGCTTGACGAACCAGTTGAGGCAGGATTACAACCTGCGTCAGCCCGCTGTGAACAGGGGTTAAGGGCATGGCTGTCTGGCCTGTCACGCTCATCCAGGAACCCGTCGCCAACGGATACGAAGAAACGTATCTGGAGAGCGCGATCCATTCCGGCATGTCCGTGGGACGCAAGAATCGTCTGCGTGACCCGTCCGTGCTCAAGACCTACAACATCAAAGTCCCTGTCGATGATGACGGGAAGGACACCGTGTTCGGCTTCTGGTCCACGACGCTGCACAACGGGACTGATGCCTTTGACTGGGTGAAGTTCGACGATGGTGTGACCGCTCACTCGTACAAGATGTTGAGTGATCCCGACATCACCCCCATCATCAACGGCGTGTGGCACGTATCGCTCAAACTCATCGACGCGGAACCCCAGCGCGTCATCGACACCACAATCGTTCCCACCGCAGCATCCTGGCCGGGTGCGCTGCCGCTCTACGCGAACGTCTCTGGGTGGAAAGAGACGTGGAACGGTTACGCACTGCGTTCCGGTCTGATGCCGGGTAAGACGGGGCGGGCGAGAGGATCGTTCACCGAGAAGCGTTACAGCCTATCCATGATGATCACGCTCGCTCAGAAGGCGACGTTCGAGGCTTGGTATGAAGACGATCTGGTGCTCGGGTCGTTGCCGTTCCTCCACGCTGGTCTCGGCAGCGGTCGCTACGTCATGCTCGCCCCGCCCAAATTTAACGGGCTGGGTGCTGGTCTGTTCACGCTCAGTCTGGAACTGGTGACATTATGACCCTCTCAGCTACGGCTATCCCCACTGCTCGGAGCCTCCAGGCATGACCCTCTCAGCTACGGCTATCCCCACTGCTCGGAGCCTCCAGGCATGACCCTCTCAGCCACAGCTATCCACGAGGCGTTTGCCGAGCATTCCCAGGTCGCTTGGTACATCCTGCTCGACATCGAACATCCGTCGCTGACGGGTCCGATGCGGTTCGTCAATTCCCAGTCCGATGTGGTCAGCAACGGCAATACGTACAGCGGTTTCCCGTTCGAGATCGTGCTCCCCGACGCTGATGGTGAGAACCCTCAGAAGGCCATGCTGCGCATCGACAACATCAGCCGCCTCGTCTACCAGGAAGTTTGGGCGCTCGATCCGTCCCCCACCGTGACTATCAGCGTGTGTCTCAGCAGCCAACCCGACACCATCGAGTACCAGACCGGGCGGCTGTACCTCAACCAAGTGACCGCTGATGAGATGGTGCTGGAGGGCGATTTGACCCCATTGCAATACAGCCGCGAGTCCTGGCCGGGTGCTGTCGTCAACCCCGCTCGCTTTCCGGGATTGTGGTAATGAGCATTCCTCCCGAGTGGGCTGACAAATACATCGGCATCAGGTACGAACCGCACGGGCATTCCGAGACCGCTGCTGATTGCTGGTATTTCCTGTGCATGGTGATGAAGGGTCAGTTCGGTAAAGATGTGCCTACATATGCAGGTACGTCGTATGTAACGGAAGATGACAGGGAACGCATCGCTCGCTTCATGGCGGAACACAAGGATGAGACCTGGAAGCGCATTGACCCTGACGATGCGCAACCCGGCGACTGCATCCTGTTCAACATGCTTGGCTATCCTATCCACGTTGGGGTAGTATGCGCTCCGGGACTCTTCCTACACTGTGAACGGGGATGCAACTCCTGTGTTGAGCGATATCACTCAGGACCGTGGAAGCGTCGTATCGAGGGCTTCTACAGGCTCCGTTAACGTCATCTGTCATCCCCGCATGTTCCGGGACGAGCGCATCACCGGAGCGATCCCCTACGGCTGGACCGTGGATCAGATCATCGGTCAGATGGTCGTCGAGCACGCGATTCACCCAGGTATCATCCCGGCACTCCGCGTCTCGATCTGGTCCGAGAAGACCAAGCGTGAGACATTCATCCCTTATGCTCAATGGCGGCATGTGCGCCCCAAGGCGGGCTGCTCGCTGCGTGTTCACGCCGTGCCTATGGGTGGCGGGGGTGGTGGGGGCGGCAAGTCCCCGCTGAAGATGATCGCCATGCTGGCCGTTGTCGTGGTAGCCGCTTACGCAGCGCCAGTTCTTGCTGGAATGCTGCCAGGAGCCATGGCTGCTGGACCGACGCTGGCGGGTGCCGCTGGCTATCTGACCACGTTCGGTACTGTCGCCAGCGCCCTGATCGGCGGCGCCATCACCATGGTCGGCAATGCGCTGATCAACGCCGTCATCCCCACCAGCAGCGCGGCGGATCGTTCCAGCGACTCAAGCGGATCATACGGCACGTCGTTGTCGTCTCCCACGTACAGCATCATGGGTGTGCGCAACCGGGCGAATCCGTTCGGCGTGGTTCCCAAGATTTACGGTCGTCGTCGCGTCTATCCGATGCTGGCTGCGAACACCTACACCGAGACGCAGGGGTCGGATCAGTATTTCCGCGCTCTGTTCTGCTTCGGGTATGGACCTCTCGACATCACCGATATCAAGATCGGTGAGACCAGCATCGACGACTTCACCGATGTGGAATACGAGGTTCGCCAGGGCTACGATAACGACGCGCAAACCACGCTGTTCACCAAGTCGGTGGGTGAAGATTCGCTCAACATCCATTTGACCCAGGCAGGTAGTTGGGCAACCCGCACCACGCGGGCCAATTGCGACGAGATCACCGTCGATGTGAACCTCCCCCGTGGTCTGACCAAGTTCAACTCGGGTGGCGGGCGTTCCGAGCAATCCGTGTCGCTCTCGGTCGAATACAGCCCCGTGGGTGCTGGTTCCTGGACAAGCGCCGGAACCATCGCGCTCACCGACAACAGCACCAGTGCGGTTCGCGGGACGCTGCGGTGGACCGTCACCAATGGTCAGTACGATGTCCGCATCAAGCGCGACACTGCCGACAGCACCGACGACACCATCATCAACGCCACGTACTGGTCCACGTTGCGCTCGATCACCTCTGAGTATCCGATCAACATGACTGGGTTGGCGCTGCTGGCGGTGCGCATCAAGGCGACCGAGCAGTTGAACGGTGCTATCGAGACGCTGAACGCCGTCTGCACCTCGCTGCTCCCCATCTGGAACGGATCGACCTGGAGCGCCCCGACCGCTACCCGCAACCCGGCGTGGGCGTGGTGCGACGTTCTGCGCGGTGCCGCCAACAACCGCCCGACTGATGATGACGACATCGACCTTGCGGGTATCCTCGATTGGGCCAATGCCTGTGACGCAACGTCACCGCAGGGTGAGGGTCCGACATGGCAGTATGATGCTGTCCACGACAAAGCAACCACCATTGACCAGATGCTGCGTGACATTGCGGCTGCTGGGCGTGCCCGGTACATCCGGCGCGACGGCAAGGAATCGGTGTTGCGTGATGTTGCGCAGAGCACCGCCTTCCAGCATTTCACCCCTCGCAACTCATTCGGCTTCCGCAGCGTCAAGACCTTCGTCGAGCATCCTCACGGGTTGAAGGTGCGGTTCGTTAACCCCGACGAGGGTTGGCAGGAAGACGAGGTGATTGTCTACGCTGACGGCTACAGCGCGAGCAATGCGTCTCTGTTCGAGCAGATCGACATGATGTATTGCACCAATCAGAAGCAGGCGTGGCGTGAGGGTCGCTACCACATGGCTGCGGCTCGACTGCGCCCTGCCACCTACGAACTCAACACCGACGTGGAGAACTTCGCCTGTCAGCCGGGCGATCTGGTCTATGTCGCCTATGACGTACCCATGTGGGGGCAGTGGCAGTCCCGCATCGAGAGCATGACGTTCAACGGCGGTGGTGAAGCGACCAGCATCACCTTGGACAGCACCGTGACCATGGAGACGGGCAAGACCTATGTGACCCGTATCCGCCGCACTTCGGACAATGGATCGCTCCTGACGGCGGTCAACACTGTCGTCGGTGAGCAATCGACCCTGACCTTCACCACACCCAGCCCCGTGGCCGATGTCCCCGCTGTTGACGATCTGGTGCTGTTCGGTGAGACCAACGAGGAGTCGGTGCGGCTCATCGTCAAGTCGGTCAATCGCGGTCCTGATCTGTCTGCCAAACTGACTCTGGTGGATGAGGCACCCGCTGTTCACACGAGCTACACCGGGTCGATCCCCACCTTTGTGTCCCACATCACCCAGGTGGCTCCGGTCGAACAGCAAGTGCCGCCTAATCCTGTCATCAACGAAGTGCGTGATGATGAGGTGCTTGAGCGCGGCTCCGTGGTGTCACGCACCTATGTGTCTCTGACCGTTCCGTTGAGCGCCACCGTCCCGGCTGTTGGTGTCGATGTGCAGTATCGCATCGTCGGCGCGACGACATGGAGCGTTGTGGTTGGTGCGGTGCTCGGGCGCGATGTCATTATCGACGGTCTTGAGAGTGGTCAGTCGTATGAAATTCGCGCCCGGTCAGTGAGCAAATACGGTCAGGTGTCGGGTTGGGTGACGACCACGTTCACCAGTCTCGGTCTGGCGGCTCCTCCCGAGGACGTGACGGGGTTCAGCATCTCGGTGCTCGATACCACGGCTTATCTGTCGTGGAACCCTGTTGGCGATGTTGACCTGTCGCATTACGTCATCAAGTGGGGTGGGTCGGATTGGGCGTCGGCTCAGGTTCTCGTTCCTCGCGTTGACGGTACGAGCGTGACCGTCCCGGCTCTCACCGGCACGTATCTCATCAAGGCGGTGGATTACTCCGGGTCCGAGAGCGCCGCCGAGTCACTGGTGACGAACAACGTCTCCGGTGTGCTCAACATGAATGCCGTTGCCACGGTGACGGAAGACCCGACGTTCAGCGGGACCAAGAGCAACGTCGTGGTGAACTCCGGTGCGTTGGAACTCGACAGCCTCTTGACGGTGGACGACATCACCGACATCGACACCGTGGGCAATTGGGACCTGATGGGTGATGATGTCCAGGCGAGCGGCACGTACTATTTCACCAATGACCTGGACCTGACCGCCGTATATACGTCGCGCCTCACGGCGTCCGTCACCGTCTCGGGAATGAATTACATCCAGTTGGTTGATGGCTGGACCGATGTTGACGCTGTCACCAACTGGGACGGCACGGACGCCACGGGGTGGAACATCGAACTCCAGGTTAGGACGAGTGACGATTACGCCACATGGGGGGCTTGGCAGACCTTCGTCATTGGTGACTATTCCGCCCGTGCCTTCCAATGGCGGGTCATTCTGACCAGCACGGCTCAGGGTGTGACGCCGAGCATCACCGCCCTGTCGGTGAGTGTGGATATGCCTGATCGTCTGGCTTCGGATAACGATGTCGTGTGCCCTGTTGCTGGTCTGACAGTAACATTTTCACCGGCATTCAAAGTACAGCCCGCCATCGCCGTTGCTGATCAAAACATGGCGACAGGAGACTACAAGACAATCACCAGCGCGAGTGCATCCGGCTTCACCATTCAATACTTCAATGCGGGTGGTTCTCCTGTTCAGCGCACGTTTGATTGGGTTGCGCGAGGATACGGTTACGTGGCATAGTGCGCCATCCGCACGGAGTGAGATGAGACATGGCACAGGCGACTAACGCATCAATCGCAACTGGTCAGACTGGCACGCAGTATCGCACCCAGGACAATGATCGGTACGCTGCTGCTCTCACCAGCCATAGCGGCACGTCTCGCCCGTCTTACGCTGTGGCTGGCACGCTCTGGCTCGACACCACCGCGACCCCGTGGGTGTTGAAGATGTACGACGGCGCTGACGACATCAGCATCGGTACGGTCAACGCTTCGAGCAACGCATTCAACGCTAGCAATGCCGCGAGCACCAGCAGCACCATTGCGATGACTGCTGCCATCAATGAGGCGGGTGCTACGGTTGCTTCGGCCACCACTTGCGACATCGGCGCGGCGGCGGGCAATTATGTCAGCGTGACTGGCACGACCACGATTACTGCTCTCGGCACGGTCCAGGTCGGCACCCGCCGCACTGTACGATTCGCTGACGTGCTGACCCTGACGCACAATGGCACCAGCCTCATTCTCCCCGGCGCTGCCAATATCACCACCGCTGCTGGTGACGTTGCGGTCTTCATCTCGCTCGGTTCCGGCAACTGGTTCTGCGCTGCGTACACGCGTGCTGCTGCCATGGCGGCTTACACCAATGCTGCTCAAACCTGGACCGCCCCCCAGCGCGGCACCGTCACGACCGACAACGACCTTTCGTTTGACCAGAGCGTGACCAACAACTTCTTCTGCACCCCATCGGCTGGCGGCACGCTGACATTCACCAACCACACGGCGGGGCAGTCTGGGCTCATCCTGCTCGTCAACGGCTCGAATTACGCGATTACGGCTGCTGCTACAACCAAGATCAACAGCGCCGACTTGACGACCATCAGCGCCACGGGGACGTATCTGCTGTCCTATTTGGACAACGGTACGAACGCCTACGTGGTGGTCAGCAAGGAACTCACGTCATGAGCGTGCTGCCCGTAGGCTTCGGCGGTGCGAGTGGTAGCTACAGCATCACCAACGGCGTGCGCCTGAATGGCACCAGCGACTATCTCAGCAAGACCCTGACCACCAGCGCGACCACCTCCGGGTCGGTATGGGTCAAACGGGCGAAGTTGGGTGCAACGTCTCCGATCTTTGACAACAAGGTCTACTTCACCGCTGGCGATGCTCTGTATGCCTTCGGTCTGACCAGCACAGCGCTCTACCGCGATCCCAGCGCGTGGTATCACATCTTCTGGAATGGCACGGGCGTCTACGTCAACGGCACGCTCGTCACGGGCACGGGAAGCTACACCGCTGCGTCCGTCACCAACCCCCGCCTGGGCTATGATGGCACCAACTATTTCAGCGGCTACCTGTCTGACTTCGCATTCTGGAATGGCACATCTGCCAGCCTCCAGGGCGGCGCTACGGATGCCAACGGTGTGTGGGCGGCAAAGCGCCCCTCTGCTGGTTATTCGTTCCTGGCCTTCGGCTCAAGCGGCGCTCTCGGCACCGACACCTCGGGCAACGGCAACAACTGGACCGTCAACGGCAGCCCGGTGCAGACCACCGATACGCCCAGCGTGAACTACTGCACCATGAGCCCGCTCGATAAGGCTTCGTCTGCGACCATCGCTACCGGCAATCTTGCGGCCACCACGGCGGGGTCAAACGGAAGCGTAAAGGCGACAGTCCCATTCCCGGCGGGTAAATGGTACTTCGAGGTGACAGCTACATCTGTAAACGGCGGTGGAACGGAGGCTATCGGTATCATTCCGCAGTCTCAACTCCCATCGAATAACATGAGTGATGCTGGGAAGCTTGGGTACGCGCTGGACTGTTCTAACTCTGCTCGGAAATTTGAAGACGGAACGGCCACTGCCTACGGGACATATACTCGGACAAGCGGTCAGGTGTATATGGTCGCATTTGACCAATCTGCGGGGAAGCTTTGGTTCGGGCAGAATGGGACTTGGCTTGCAAGCGGAGATCCCGCTAACGGGACTAGCCCCACTTCGTCGTCCATCCCCACCGGCACCGCCTATGTGGCAGCGTGCTCTGACAATACCATCAGTGCCACATTCACTTTCAATTTCGGCGCAACCGCTTTCTCCTACACCCCGCCTACCGGATTCAACGCCCTCTGCACCGCCAACTTGACGAGCACCGCAGTAACCACCAGCGGGACGTTCACCGGCAACGCTAACGCTGACGGCCCCTTCGTCTGGACGAACGGCAACCCGGCCACGCTGACCATTAACGGGAACGCCGTCACCTTCGGCACCCATGCTGACAAGACGGCTGGCGGCTTCAAGCTCCGCTCGTCGTCGGCCTCTTACAACACTAGCGGATCGAACACTTGGACGGCCACGGCTGGCAAGCGGTTCGTCTATTCCGCCACATCCATCAACAATGCACAGGGGAACCCGTAATGGCTCTCTACTACATTCCCGGCGCGAGCTTCCCTGATGGCACTCCCGCTGATTACATTGACTCGTCCGAGGGCTTCGTTCTCAACGAAATCCAGTATCCGCGCTGGTATCTGGACCGCGCAGAGCTTGACGGTGCGACCCGCTGCACCTTCGAGCCGTGCCCGTTTGACGGTACGGAATACATCATCACCGAGCACCGCAACGGCCCCGTGATCGGCTGGGTTGGCACCCCGCGTGATCCTGATGAAGTGGCAGCGCTCAAGCGTACCAATGAGAGGGCTGTCGCCCTGGCCGAAATCGACCGCCTCGAAAAATCCATCACCGACCGCATGTGGCGCGAGGATGCGGTTGGCTCCACCGCCCTGATGGAAATCAAGAAGCAGGACGAGAACGGCGACTGGGTGGTCGATCTGGACGACCCCCGCACCGGCAAGACAGCCACGCAGTACATCGCCTACGTCAATGACGCCATCGCGGCTCTGAGGGCTGGGCTGTGATGACCGCCGCGCTCGTCATCCTCTGGGCGATCCTGGGCGGGCTTTGGAGGCGCATGTTCGGCGGATGGACTGGCCTTCCCCGGAGCGTCTGCTACGCGCTGATGGTGCCTTTGACGCTGCCGTTTTGGCTTCTGCCTGAGCGTCACGGCTTGTTGATTGACTCTGCGCTTGGGCTTGTCTTCACGGTAGGCGCACTGCTGTTCTTCGTGGGCAGCCTATACCCCGGCGGGAAGTTCACCGATGATCGCGACGTGCTGCTGAAATACGGCCCGTTCGGGCTCGGCTACGTCCTGGCGCACCGCTTCTGGCGTGACGAGTGGAACCGAGGCGGTTTCATCGACGGCAGCAACGCGGTGGGTGAAATCTTCCTGGGGGCCAGCTTCTGGGGTTGTGTGGGGCTGCTATGGCTGTGGGTGGTGTAGATGTCAGAAATGGAATGGCGGCCTGACCAGCGCAAGAACCGCAACCGTCGCTCCGGTGACGACATTGGAGAGAGGGTGGCGACGATGGAAGCGCGGCTGGAGGGTGTCGAAAAGAAGATCGACGAGATTGACGGCAAACTCGATAAGACAGACGGGGCTATCGTCCGCCTCCATACACGCATTGACGAACTCAACAGCAAATTGTTGGAGTTCTCCAACTCGGTCCACGAGCGCGTTTCCGAGGTCATCCAGGACGTTGAGCGGTCGATTGATGACCATTGCAAGGACGAGGAGAAGCTTCTCGACGCGAAGCTGGAAACCATCGGCGCGAAGCTCGATCAGATTGCCACCGAGGGCAAGGCACGCGGCGACGAGGCCCACGAGCGCCAGAAGATTTTGGTGCGTGTTCTGATCGGTATCGCCACGGCTGCCGCGCCGGTTCTTGGTTATCTGGGCGCGAAGCTGTTCGACAGCCTGCCCAAGATCATCCTGCTGCTCGACAAGCTGGAGAATCTGCGATGACATTCCGCTTTGGCAAAGGCAGCCTGAACAAATTGGGCGAGTGCGATGTCCGCCTCCAGCAGATCGCCATGAAGGCCATCGAAACCAGCCCGGTGGATTTCGGCATCACCTGCGGCCACCGCGATAAGGTGGAGCAGGATAGGTGCTGCGCCATGGGGTTGTCCAAGACGCCCTATCCCACCAGCAGGCACAATGCCTATCCGGCCCGTGCCTTCGACTTCGCCGTGTATGACGGCGCTAAGATCGACTGGAACGATGAGGCGAGCTTCCGTCAGGTCGCGCACCACATCCTGGCGGTCGGCAAGGAGATGGGCGTCAAGCTGCGCTGGGGCGGGGATTTCAATAGGGATGGTAACGAGACGAACGACAAGTTCGTTGACCTTCCTCACATCGAACTGGACGAGGTGTAAAATGGACCCCATCGCATCCGTCGTTTCCGGCGTTGCTGGCCCGCTGTTCGGCCTAATTGACAACCTGTTCACCTCTGACGAGGAGCGCTTGGAGGCCAAGCGCAAGCTGCTGGAGATGGAACAGCAGGGGAAGCTGGACACGCTCAAGACCACGCTATCGGCCATCCTGGCGGAAGCTCAGAGCCAAGACCCGTGGACGAGCCGTGCCCGCCCGACGTTCCTGTACGTGATTTATCTGTACATCCTTGCCGCGTTCCCGATGGGCTTCCTGTTCGCCTTCCAGCCGATGGCTGCTAATGCCATTGCTGTCGGTGTTGGGGCTTGGCTTAACGCAATCCCCGAGAGCCTGTACGCTTTATTCGGCGCAGGCTACCTTGGTTATGCGGGCTTCCGTAGCTGGGACAAAAAGAACGGGATTAAGTAGCTGGCCTTTCACCAGCCCGACCGCTCGATCACGGCTCCCGTACGCTCCGGCGCTTGTCCCACCGTGGATCATCAGGGGCTGCCATAGCGGAGGCTGCGGCAGCTACTAACACGGGGCGCGTCCCGGCTGTCACCGGGCTAAAGTTTCTCCACCTCGGGGTCGGCCTTCCAGCATCTTGAGGACTGCGCGGGCAACTTCTCGCCACTCCTCTCTGGCGTGAGCGTGGTGGCAGTCCCAGGCTCGGTAAGCAGCCCTCGCCACCTTCTCCACCAACTCCTCGTCCTGGCTGGCAGGCGGGGAGGCGGCGAGCATGGCGGTGATACCAGCGTATGCAAGCGGAGACACTTCACGAGGCTCCTCGAACATAGCGACCCAGAGGGCGTCTTCCATCTCCTCGGTCGGCTCGACCGGAACCAGTTTCCACTTCATCTTAGACCCTCGCATTTCGAAAGAAGCCGATGGTGCCCAGCGCACCGACGAGTACACCCAGGATGAATTCAAGCATCACTTCTTATCCTTCTTGCCGGTGCCGCCGCAGTCGGGGCATTGCGTCCGCTTGAGATAAATCCGCCCACCCTCGCACGTCGGGCACACGTCGGCCTCGTTGGGCTTGGGCGTCCACTTCCGCTTATCAGGCTGGTCGCAGATACCTTCTATTTCCCAGATGCATAGGGCGTCTTCGATGGCGCACGTATCGCACGACTTGTCCTCGGCAGGCGCTTCTGGCGCGGCTTCCGCCTCGACGGCTTCGATAAGGTTATCAAGTGCCTCTGCGGCTAACGGAGCGCTTCCACGGTGCCCGATGTAGGACGTGTACTTCGCCACAGCCAGCAGCAGGGCGCGTTCAGCCGGGGTCATCTTCCGTCCCCTATTCCATCATCCAGCCCACCGCCACCAAGCAGCAGAGCAATAATTAACGGCACACCAATGTATATCAGCAGTACTGTGACGGCAGGGTGTGCATGTAGCCACTCACTCATGACGTGCCTCCCTCAGCACCGGCTCGGGCTTGGGCGGGGAGACGTTGCGGAGGGTAATTTGACCATCCGCGCACACACCGCTGGCGGTGAAACGGAAGACCAACCCTCCGATCATGCAGACAATCGGCCATGCTCCGAATGCGTCAGTCGCCAGCACCCGCACAGGGCGCGGCGGCGTCTCGGTCGTTTCGATGGGTTGGGTCCAGTCGATCATTTCAGCAACTCCATCAGGTGGTTGGCCTGCCATTTGCGCTCAGCGTCCCAGGCAGCGTCCCAGGCAGCGGCCCTGGCAGCGTCCCTGGCAGCGTCCCAGGCAGCGACCCTGGCAGCGGCCCCGGCAGCG
>JACCDR010671180.1_pt1 | contig 21058 bp, 24 predicted proteins | sample 7446431 | NCBI WGS metagenome assembly JACCDR01 (sample SAMN15323443, study PRJNA562643) | freshwater metagenome | isolation source: river surface water | place: USA:Blue River Watershed | collected 2017-08-17 | reverse complement strand
CATCTCCCGCTTTGGCATTTGCTTCTTCTTTAACAAATCTCTCACGCTGATCAATAGGATCATTTAATTCAGAGAATGCTTTTACGAGTTCCATACCACCTGCAACGAGTTGAAATACATCTACGACCGAAGGATCTTTTTCTGATCTCTTGGCGAGAGGTAGCATATTTACCGGATAGTCAGTAATAAACGTAGGTTGAAGGAGTTTCGGTCGAGAAACTTTCTTGTATACATTATCAATTATTTTTTCTCGTGAATCTGAAGGTTCAACTTTGACACCGAGTTTACGCGCTTTCTTTACCACTTCATCAATAGGTGCAGTAATAGGATCGAGGCCTGTATCTCCTGATACAAGTTGTTTGTATGTAATACGTGCAAACGGTTTTGAAACATCAATAACCCCCGCATCAGTTTCAATAGAATCTTTACCAAGTACTTTAGTAACCAATTCTTTACACATAGATTCCACAAAATTCATCTGTTTTTCTGCAGTACTGAATGCTTCATAAAATTCAAGCATGGTGAACTCTGGGTTGTGTGTCACATCTATACCCTCATTACGAAAATTACGTCCTATTTCATAGACTTTCGAAAAACCTCCTATCAAAAGTTTTTTCAAATAGAGCTCAGGTGCAATACGCAAAAAGAGATCTATATCAAGAGCATTGTGATGTGTTTTAAAAGGTTCAGCATTCGTACCTCCTGCGAGTGGTTGGAGCGCTGGTGTTTCTACTTCGAGATACCCTGCGCGGTCGAGAATGCTGCGGAGTGTGGTTATTGTTTTGCTCCGTATTACAAAACGATTTCGAACCTCGGCAGACATGACAGTATCGAGGTAGCGACGTCTAAAACGCTCTTCAACATCCTGTAGACCATTCCACTTTTCAGGGAGAGGTCTCAAAGTCTTTGCGAGCATAGTCCAGTTTTTCACAAGGACACTCTTCTCCCCTTTTTGTGTGAGAAAAAGCTCTCCAGAAACTTCGATGATATCACCAATATCAACAGTGTTAGTGAAAAGCTCAAAAAGTTTTGGATCAAGTACGTCTTTTTTAATAACAGCCTGGAATGTATCAGTGCCATCAAAGAGAGGTGCAAACTGAATAGCACCCTGACCACGGAGAGCCATCATCCTCCCCGATACTACGTGTTCACCCTGTTTTGAAAGTTCATCAAAACGAGCTTTGATAGTAGCGAGATCGTGAACTCGACGAGAATTAATAGGAAACGGATTAACTCCCTCTTTTTTTAAGAGAGCAAGTTTCGCCAAACGTCCTGCACGTATTTCATCGAGTGATGCCATGTATATTATGATACCGCAACTATTTTGTATGAGACAGAGCCTTTTGGTGTCTTTACAGAAACAGTATCTCCACGCTTTTTACCTATGAGGAGAGAACCGAGAGGAGAAAGATTTGATATTTTACCCTCGAGAGTATTTACTTCATCAGAACCAACAATAGTAAATTTACTTGTACCTTTAGCACCCTGTTTTTCTACTGTCACCACAGAACCAATAGTCACATGATCACCGTGCATTTCATGCACAATTTCGGCGGTTTTGAGTGTATTTTCAATTGTTGCAATACGGTCTTCTACTGTTGCCTGTATTTCACGAGCTTCTTGGTATTCAGCGTTTTCTGAAAGGTCACCGAGAGAGCGAGCGTACTCGAGGCTCGTTGCAACTTCTTTTCGTTTTACTGTTTTGAGTTCAATGAGTTCTTTTTCAAGCTCTTTGAACTTTTCTTTTGTGAGGTACTTTGTCGTATCTGTTGTCTTTTCCATGTCGTCTATTTATCAGTTAATGTTTGACATGATACCATAAAAACCTACTTTACGCTATTTTCTTCAGGTCTTTTAGGTTCAGCACCTTGAAGATAGACAGGATACTCTGTGTGCATCCAATCAAAGAGTTCTCTCATGACATACGTTGCACCATACACGTTTGCTCGAGGTCCGCGCTCCATAACAACAACAAAAGCGTAGCGTGGATTCTCATAAGGAAAGAAACCTTCTATCCATGAGTTTACAAAAGCTTTAGATACACCAAGTTCTGCGGTACCTGTTTTGGCTGCTACACGGACATACGGCACATTCAAACCGCTCGCACTCCCCACGAGAGCACCGAGCCTCATTCCCTCTTTAATAACAGTGAAATTATCAATATCTATATCTATAGTTCGACTAATGATAGGTGTTGAAGTAGAGAATTTAAAAATAGACGGCGTGAGATACGTACCGTTGTTTGCGAGAGCACCAACAGCACGAACCATCTGGAGTGGTGTTACCTGGAAACCGTATTGTCCAATGGAGGTAAAGTAGGTATCTCCAATTCTCCAAGGATCTCCTGGAAACACTCTGTCTTTCCAAAGGGGTGAAGGTATAGTTCCCTGAGGGCTGGTAAAGAAACCTTCTGAAACTCCTTTACCGAGACCGAAGAGAGAAAAATATGTATTGAGTTTTTCTATACCGAGACCTTTTTGATCACCAAAACCTCCACCAATTTGATAAAAATAGACGTTTGATGAAACAGCAATGGCGCGTCGCATATCAACGAGACCGTGAGCTTTCCAATCCATAAATGTTGTCTTGCGGTTTGGATCATACGGATTCTGAATACTAATCGATCCTGTGCTCAATATCTGTTTTTTTGGATCAATCGTACCTTCTTCGAGGGCCGCGAGTGCTACGTATGGTTTTACAATAGATCCTGGAGTATAGAGACCTGAGAGCACACGATTAAAGAGAGGCTTACGTTTGTCAGTAAGATAAGACTGTATCGTCTCCGTATCAGAACCAAGGACCATAATAGAACTCTGATAATCAGGATACGATGTGAGAGCAAGTATCTCTCCCGTATACACATCCATAATAATACCTCCCCCACCATTAAAACCGACTCGTAATGCAAGATCTTTGATTGAGGTATAGATTTTTTCTTGGACGCGCGCATCAATAGAGAGTGTGAGGTTTTTTCCAGGTACAGGAGGACGAATGATAGACTCAGATTCTATTTTTCCGAGCGCATTTGATTGAGTTATTTTAATGCCATGAGTACCTTCGAGGATATCATTGTAGTATTTTTCAATACCTGAAACACCCACGAACTCTTTTTGAAAATAATGTCCTTGTTTATCTTTCGTTGGATATTTTACATACCCGAGCACATGTCCAAAACCAGGTTCTTTACTATAGGACCGCACTGAAAAATCAGGATACTCCGGATCAACACTATTCCATGCGAGCTTTACACCGTTTCTATCGAACACAGCCCCTCGCGCAGCATACATAACCGTCTCATCACTACTGTTATGTTCACTCATAGCACTGTACTTCTCACCATCACGCACCTGAATAAACCAAGCTTTGATAATAAGAACCGCAATGAGAAAGGAGAAAAAAATCGAGAGCGTAATAATAGCTGTTATCGATATAGGTTTTTCTATACGGCCTTCAAACTGATTCGTATCGAGACCAGGTAAGTTCGTAGAGTCGAGAAATATTTCATCAGGATCTATTTCCCTTCGTATACACGTTTTATTTCTTCGAAATATATTCACCGCACTATTCTAACACTTATTCTCCAATTGAAATCTTGTCACGAAGCATAAAAGCACACATAAAAAATATAATCGCTGTAGTAGTTCCCCAGTACGAAAAACCATGTAAACCTACTGATGTACCGTAGAGAGCATCAAAAAAAATACCGTATATGATGACTTCATAAAAATTTCTTATATACAATGTCGCACCGAGAGCAATAATGAAGGTAATCCACCACGGGAGAAAGAATAAACTTATAACCAATACACCATTTCCTATAATATGCATATGTTATTTAAGTTTCCTATCAACCTCCACAAATCTGAGAGTGTTTATATTTACAGGAGATTTAAAAAGAATAGTCTGGAGGGAATCTGATGAATCCACGACAATTTTTTCAACAACACCAAAAACATGTGGTCTCACCTGAGAAATCTGTACTGTATCTCCTTCTTTAATATGAATATCAGCTGGTAGTTGTATCATAAAGTTACCGAGCCCTCTCCCACGAGCCTCTCCTATTGTTCGTGATTCTCCAATAATTACTGAGATCGTATTACCCGGAGCAGAAAAAAGCATCACTTTTGATTGATATGGATATACTTCTGCAATAGTACCAATAAGTGTCTCACCTTCGGTATATACGTTATTACCCACTCGCACATCATCATGTGAACCAATATCAATAATAAGAGTATCGTAAACAGATACAGGCGGTCTCGAAACTACCACACCGAGAATATCATTACTCTTATTATCTCGACCGAGAGATTTTTTGAGCACCTCGTTTTCTTCACGTAAACTCTCTGTGAGGAGAACAAACTGATCGCGAGATTGTATATCCTGTTTAAGCTTTTCGTTTTCTACAATCAAACTATTTTTCGAAACTAGCAATTTTGCTGTTCGTACAAAAAACCCGACAAAACCTGTTTCAGTAGACCAAAGAGCTGTACCGAGAGGTGCGAGGAGTCCACCATAAAAACTAGGAAAAAACATATGCACTATCCATATGAGTGCTATAGCAAAAACAATAACAGAAGTAAGAAAAGTTCTCCTCTGCTGTGATATGTTAGTTCGCTTTAAATAAGTCATCTTCGTTTTGTATCAAGACGTCTTCGTATTTTTTGAGGTCTTCGAGAATAATACCGGTGCCACGAGCAACCGCGGTGAGAGGGTCTTCTGCTATGTGTACAGGAATCTTCACAAACTCTTCGATAAGTTTATCGAGACCTCGAATAAGTGCACCTCCTCCCACGAGATATATACCTCGATTCATAACATCAGCCATAATCTCAGGAGGAGTAGTTTCGAGAACCTCACGGACAGAATCAATAAGATGATCTATGGACTGAGACACAGCCTCTCTAATATCGGCGTCAGTGAGCACCACTTCACGTGGGAGACCGGTAACGAGGTCACGACCTCTGATAGCCGCTTCATGAGGAGTGCTTTCAGGTACGATAACACCGATAGCAATCTTTACTTCTTCGGCTGTCTTCTCACCTACAAGAATTTTAAATTCGTTTCGAATATAAGAAATGATATCTGTATTAAGTTTATCTCCTGCGATTTTGAGAGACTTTGCGCGCACGACACCGCCGAGAGAAATCACCGCAATATCAGTCGTACCACCACCAATATCAATAACCATATTTCCCGCTGGCTCATGAATCGGGAGTTTGATACCAATAGCTGCGGCCATTGGTTGTTCAACAATATGAACTTCGCGCGCGCCGGCATTTTTGGTAGCGTCACGGACGGCGCGCGCTTCAACGTTGGTTACTCCCGAAGGAATACCTACAATAACCCGCGGACCAAAAAACTTTTTCTTTGAATCTGATTGGGCTTTATTGATGAGATAGACCATCATTTCTTCAGCTACTTCAAAATCAGAAATAACCCCGTCCACGAGCGGACGCACCGCAGTGATATGAGCAGGTGTGCGACCGAGCATATTTTTTGCCTGAGATCCAACCGCCACTACACGCCCTGTTTTCTGATTAACCGCAACCACTGAAGGCTCATTGATAACAATACCCTGTCCTTTCATATAGACGAGCGTATTAGCAGTACCTAAATCGATACCAATATCATTTGAAAATGTTTCATAGAGTCGCTCGAGGAAAGGATATTTCATATCAGGAAATTATGTTTTGAATGTATTTACCAAATCTTCTACCGAAAGCTCTGAGATAGCACCTGTACGGCGATCTTTGACTTCATGAAGTCCTTTAGCGAGAGTCTTTTCTGAAATAACAACACGATATGGCATACCCATGAGATCAGCGTCGGCAAATTTTTCACCCGGTCGCATATCTCGATCATCATAGAGTACTTCTACACCAGCTTTAGTAAGTGTCTCATATAGTTTATCTGCAGCGATAGTTACCGAAGCTCCGTCTTTGGGAACAATTGATATGAGATGTACGCGGAATGGAGCAACTGACTCTGGCCATATAATTCCTTTATCATCAGAAAGTGTCTCAACAATAGTACCCATCACACGTGCAGGACCGATACCATATGAACCCATAACCACTGATTTCTTTTCACCTTTTTCATCAGTAAAACCGAGTTCGAGAGCATCAGAGAATCGAGTACCGAGATTAAATATATTACCAACCTCAACAGATTTCTTTTCTACGAGATCTGATGTTTTGAGACCAAGCTCAGCTACTACCTCATCGGTAAACACCTCTTTGTTAATAGCAATTTTTTTCTTGGTGTCTACATAAATAATATCCTCACCCGCATCGGTGATTGTTTGGAATTCATGAGAAAACTTTGAAAACATACCGCCCGAAGCAAAGGTTACGTATGTACTATCACCCAAACCAACACGATTAAACACTTTTATATAAGCCTGTTTCGCTTTTTCATAAAATACATCATGCTCAGCAGTTGTATGTGAGAATGAATAAAGGTCTTTCATAATAAACTCTCGTGAGCGCATGATGCCTGATTTTGCGCGAGTTTCGTTTCGAAACTTTGTCTGAAACTGATACACATACGCAGGCAGTGTTCGATACGAGGTAACAAAATCACGCATGAGTTTGGTGAGTGCTGCCTCATGAGTCACTGCGAGACCCACTTCGGTACCATTTTTTAATTTTGTTTTAAACCATACATCTACTTCTTTATCACTCCACTGATTCGTAGGTTCCCATGTTTCTTTTTGTTGAAGCGCGGTGAGAGATACTTCTTGTCCGCCGATAGCATTCATTTCTTCTCGAATGATATCTATAATTTTGCTCATTACCCTCAAACCAAGCGGTAAAAAGGCATAGACACCCGCCATTTCTTTATAAACATATCCGGCACGAATGAGAAGCTCAGCATTTTTTGCTACTTCGTCTTTTGGTGCATCTTTTCTCGTCTTGGTAAATAGGTTGCTTTGGCGCATATACGTTTATGATATGAGCCCATAATAGCCTTATATTTCCTTTAAAACAACTTCACAATATCTTTATATGTGACAAAAAGCATAAAGAAGATAAGGAGAGCAAATCCTATGGTATTACAGGTGTTTGCAACCTTTGGGGATATTGGTCGTCTAATAATTGCTTCAACAATAACAAAGAGAATACGTCCTCCATCGAGAGCAGGAAACGGTACGAGATTAAGTACCGCCAAGTTAAGCGATATAAATGCAGTAAATGACAAGAGATATACAACACCGAGACGCGCCGCATCATCAACAAGTCGCGCTATACCTACAGGACCTGATACCTGTGAAAGATCTGCTTTACCTAATATAGCGTCATGAATAAGCGTGTATATACCCGAAGTAATCTGACCGAACATGTGTATGGTGAGTCTACCACCTTCTACAAAAGCCGTAATAAATGGCAAATGGATGTTTCCCACCGTTCTCATCGCTATACCAATTGAGAAGTCAGATCCCGTTACCCCTTTCTCTGGTATCACAGTTATTTCTTTACTTCCCGAGAGTCGTTCAACAGTGAATGAAACTGGTTTACCTGCTGAAGCAATAATCTTTTCTTTAAAGGTTGTTGTTCCAAAATTTTTTATTTCATCACCCGCGAGAATACCAGCTTTCGCTGCTGGTGATCCAGGGATCACTTCAGCTACAAGGAGATGACTATTCTCTGCATACCGTTCGTTTTCTGGCGTGAGCTCCGTTGTCATACCTGACATAAACGCTATAGAAAATAGCACCCATGCAAATACAATATTCATAAACACTCCCGCAGCAAGGATAATGATTTGTTTTATTTTTGATACATGAACAAAGCTTCTACCCTTATCAGGACCTGCAATAGATTCATCGTCAGGATTTTCTCCAAAGATTTTTACAAAGCCACCAAACGGCACCGCATTGAGAGAATAAGTTGTCTCACCTATTTGTTTTGACCAGATACGTGGAGGAAAGCCGAGACCAAATTCATCGACTCGTACACCTGATTTCTTTGCCGCATAAAAATGCCCAAACTCATGGATGAGTACAAGGACCGCGAGAATTATAAAGAAAAGTACGATAGACACGATATATGTATATTAATTTAATATTTCTTTCTCTTTTTTAGCCATTGCATCAGCGAGCTTTTTGTTTGATTCATCAATCAATTTCTGCACCTCTGCTTTAAAACGAAACTTCTCATCTTCGCTCATACCTCCCTCTTTTTCTTTTTTATCAATATCAGCGAGTACTTCGTCGCGAACTTTACGCTCCTGAATACGACCCTGTTCAAATTTTTCTTTTGCGAGTTTTACGATGTCTTTGCGACGTTCAGAGGTGAGCTCAGGGAAAGACACGCGAATACCCTTGTCATCCACAGAGACCGCAACACCAAGATTTGCTGCGACAATAGATTTTTCAATAGATTTAACAAGAGACTGGTCCCATGGGCTAATACGAATAGTACGAGGGTCTTCATTTGAGAGAGACGCTACACCCGCTATAGGAGAATCGCTACCGTACGCTTCAACACGAACACTGTCGAGAATAGAAGGATTGGCACGATTAGTACGGATAGTACCAAGCTCTTTTTGGAGCCATGTTTCAACGGCGAGCAAATCTGCTTTAAGTTTGGTGAAATTGTATTGCATATGGCGACACTATAGCATATTCATGCGTGTTGTTTAAGGCAGATATATTGTCTAAAGATAGAGCAAAGCAATTCTTTCTAAAATGAGTTTAAGTGACGGCGCACGATCTTTTAGATATGCAGAAAGTGTGAGAATTTCTTTGAGTTCCCGTGCGAGACGAATATTCTCTGCGGTTTGTTTCTTTTCGAGAGGTGTGTCGAGAAGTCTTTTTGATAAAGTTTGTATAATCCCTGTTACGAATTGATCTATTCGAGCTTTATCTTTTTCTTCTACAAGATCAACAACAAAAGCGAGACGGTCTTTGTATGAGGATTCTATAAAATCAATTACGTCTTGATTCACGCTCGTAGCGTCAGCTGATTCATGTCTCACATACATCATACGAGAAGCAAGCGTCGGTAATAATATTGATCCTGAACGAGCAATAACAAAAAAGTGGCTCCCTGGAGTCGGTTCTTCAAATACTTTGAGGAGGGCGTTCTGTGCCTCAGAAGTTATAGATGAAAGCGCTATGATAAAGAACTTTTTATCACCCGAGATAGGTTTAAGCGATTGCATTTCTTGGAGGGCACGACCGTCATCGATACCAAACGATTCATAGTATGCATAATGAACGTCTGGATTACCCTGACGTTTATAACCAAAAGATTTCTCTATAAAGAGATCTATATGCGAGAGCACTGAGGTGTGTTCTCCTTCTATAAAATACGCATGATGAAGCGAGTCTTTTTCAAACATGGGTTTAGTATAGCAAACCCGAGAGAGATTACCGTTTTGAAATAATAGTACGTTTGTAGACGTCGAGATGATCGAGAGCGATACCTGTACCTTTTGCTACACAATAGAGAGGATCTTCGGCTAACACTGCCTTTACTCCGGTGCGTCTGAATACAAGTTCAGGAAAATTGCGCAACATAGATGATCCACCAGTCATAATAATACCTGCATCAATAATATCAGCAGCGAGTTCTGGTGGAGTTTCCTGAAGCACGTCTTTAATAGCTTTAATCATATCGCGCAACTCCCTGCTAATAGCTTTTACAATTTCATTTGTCTTTACTTCTGTTGAACGAGGAAGACCTGATATAAAATCGCGTCCTTTAATAATAAGCGAAAGTTCTTCTTCGAGCGGAATAGCAGAGCCGATATGGATTTTGATGTCTTCAGCAGTTTTATCTCCAATAGCGAGATTAAATGTCTTCTTTATATAGTCAGCAATAGCTGAATCAATACGGTTACCCGCACATTTAACTGAAGTAGAAGCTACAATACCTCCGAGAGAAATCACTGCCACATCAGTGGTACCCCCTCCAATATCTACAATCATATGACCGCGAGCTTCCTGGATGGGAATGCCGGCGCCAATCGCTGCGAGAATCGGTTCCTTTACCACATACGCACTCTTGGCGCCGGCTTTCACCGCCGCCTCCACTACCGCACGTCGTTCCGTCGAGGTAATACCAGCGGGCACAGAAACGAGAACTTCTGGTTTCCAGATATTCCATTTACCGAGAGCCTTGTCGATAAAATAACGGAGCATTGCTTCGGTCACACGATAATCAGCAATCACACCGTCTTTCATAGGACGATACGCAATGATTGATTCTGGAGTTCGTCCAATCATGTGTTTTGCTTCAATACCCACGGCAAGGATTTTATTGTCTTGCTCAGAAACAGCTACGACAGAAGGTTCGTTTAAGACAATGCCTTTGCCAGGCAAAAATACGAGAGTGTTTGCAGTACCGAGGTCTATACCGAGTTTTTTCGCAAAGAGTGCCATAGATGGCCTTAACTATACGCTTTTTGTTCTGTTTGGCGAGAGTTGACAAGTCGTTTAAATACCAACACAGTTCTGTCTATTTACTAATGTATGTATATATGATATAATATATATATGTGAGTTTCACGAGTTGGGCTCAACTGCTCTTTGCAACAACACATCTCAATTCAAAAAAAGGTCTAGTACATGGATCAAAAAGTCCGTATGGCTGTGAGAGTCATCAGAGACTATCTCAACCTCAGTGATGCACCCGAAAAATCGAGTGCGATCTTTATCCTCGGTGGTTCAAGTCTGTCGCCGGTGTACCGCGCAGCGGAATTGTTCCACGCCGGTTTTGCTCCCACGATCGCCTTTATCTCTATTGGCGGACGATTTGGTGGCGAAACCCTGTGGGGTAAACCCGAATACGAAAAATATCGTGAAGTCCTCCTTGAAAAAGGAGTACCTCCAGATGCAATCGTCTCGGCCGGCAAGAGCACAAATACACTTGTTGAAGCTCAACAAGCAATACCGTTTCTCCGTGAAATGGGTATCGAGCCTAAAAAACTCATTCTGTGTTCCCGCCCCTGCCATCAACGACGTGCTTGGGCGACGTTTGCCAAGCAACACGCTGATATCGAATACGTTAACTGTCCGGGTGATGAAACTGAAACAATGTTTGAAATGACCGAAATCACGCGCATAATCCAGGAAATGGATCGGCTCGTCGAATACGGTCAGAAAGGTGACATTGTCTCACATTTATTCTCGGACGAGATTCAGGACGCACTCGATATCATTCGGGGACACCAACCGTCTTCGTAATCACGATAGCGATTACAAATGTTAGAGCGATCTCCACACATACCCTGTGTGGAGATTTTTTATCCCCATATGAATATTTTCTAAAGCTCCAAGTATATAGCATATATGCTATACTATATTTATTACTATAAACGGAGAGTATTATGACTGAAACAAAACCAAAAGCATTACAAGCAATCGGCGGTATGATAGCTCGCCTGCGCGAAGACAGGCACCTCACACAGGCTGAGCTCGCTCAAAAAATCGGCACCACTCAATCAGTTATTGCTCGTATAGAAAAAGGTGAACAGAATCTCTCAACTGAAACCCTCGCTAAACTATCCGAAGCCCTGAATCATGAAATAGTTTCTCTTTCCAAAGGAGGTACTCTCAATTTCCGCATACAAGGAGGTCATAAACTCTCAGGAACTATCAAAGTACGAAGCTCCAAAAATGGCGCCGTAGGTGTTATGTGTGCCGCTCTCATGAACCGTGGTACAACCGTCATCAAAAATGCTCCGAAAATCGAAGAAGTAAACCGCATTGTCGAAGTCCTCGAATCCATCGGTGTCAAAGTAGCGTGGATCGGAGAAAATACCACCGACCTCTCTATCACCCCTCCGGATAGATTTGCCATGAAGCATATTGCCTACGATTCCGCTGCCAAGACTCGTACTATTATCATGATGATCGGATCCCTCATTCATCACATGAATACCTTTAGTCTCCCTCAGGCAGGTGGATGTCGTCTCGGTTCACGTACTGTACAACCATACTTTTACGCACTCGAACGTCTCGGTGTTTCAATCGAAGCAACTTCAAAATACTATGAAATATCTCATAAAGGATTAAGGAAAAACCGTGAAATTATTATGTACGAAGCGGGAGACATGGTTACGGAAACCGTTCTCATGGCAGCAGCACTCATCCCTGGTACTACTACTATCAAATTTGCTTCAGCAAACTATCAGGTCCAAGATGTTTGCTTTTATCTCGAACTCCTCGGTGTGCGTATTGATGGTGTCGGTACTTCTACCATGACTGTTCATGGTATTGATGTAGGCAAAGAAGGACTCCGAAAAGATGTTGAATATACTGTTTCAGAAGATCCTATCGAAGCAATGTCTCTCCTCACCGCAGCTATTGTCACCAAATCTCAAATAACTATCGAACGTTGCCCTATTGATTTCCTTTCACTCGAACTCTTGAAGCTCGAAAAGATGGGTTTTAAATATAAAATAAAAAATCGTTATAAAGCACATAACGGAAAAACAAATCTAGTTGATATAGAAACCTTTCCTTCAAAACTCACGGCTCTCGGAGAGAAAATCCACGCACAACCTTATCCAGGTATTAATATGGACAATCTCCCTTTCTTTGCCATTATCGGTACCCAAGCAGAAGGTCAGACATTTATACACGACTGGGTTTATGAAGAACGTGCAATCTATTATAAAGAGCTCGACAAGATGCGTGCGGAAACTATTCTCGCCGATCCACATCGTTTTTATGTGACCGGTCCTACAAAACTCAAAGCAACAGAGATAGTATGCCCTCCTGCATTACGCCCTTCGGTGATTATTATGCTTGGTATGCTCGCAGCTGAAGGTACATCAGTACTCCGCAATGTCTACAACATCAATCGTGGCTACGAAGATCTGGCTAATCGCTTGAATGCTATTGGAGCCCATATTGAAGTGTTCCGCGATCTCTAATAACTAAAATATTGTAATTTTAAAAAAATTGTGATATAATAGTAAAAGTAAGGTTTTTGCAAAGTATTTAGTGGGAATAAGCGAGATGGCAGGTCAAAACCTGCCATCTCGCTTATTCCCACATGAAACGTACATATATTGGTAAAGTTTTCGTCATTCCTGAAACCGCGCTCATGATTGATCCTACACTCCGTAGTTTCAGTTCTGAGATCGAGGTCATTCTGCAGGAGTTCGCTGACGGTGTCTGGAAGAATCCTGATTTGAAAGCGACCTGTGAACTAGCTGTGGCACACGGGTCGTCCAAAACCATCATCGGAGACTCCTGCGAGCTTTCGGACAAGACACTCGTCGTCATCGCTGCGGAAACTGGTACTACCAAGCAGAATGGTAAACTGGTACTGACCAGTCTCTCGATCAACTCCCGAAAAACCGTTATCTCGCTCTCGCAAATCTGGAGCGCAGGTAATCGTCAGGCAGTTTGATTGAGCAAAGTGCAAAAGGGCTGGATTTGTCCCACAAATCCAGCCCTTTTTTCATACCTTGCCACTTTTCACAATCCTGCGATACTGGAAGTGTGTTTCTCATCAAAGCAATACCTATAGCACGTGGAGTTGGTGTAGATATGCTCTCTTACTGGAGTCCTACAGCCGTAACACTCGGATCAATCATCCGAGTACCTTTGCGTAAACGTACCGTGGGTGCTCTCGTGCTCTCGAGTCAGAGTGTTCAAGAATCAAAAGCAGAAATAAAGTCTCTCGATTTTGAAATAAAAAAAATAGCTACACCTCATACCCGTCTCCTTATAGCACCCAGCTTCTTTACCGTTGCCGAAAGAGTCGCCCGCTACTATGCAAGCACTATAGGAAGTGCGCTCTTTGAAATGATTCCAAGCACTCTCCTCGGAGACTATGAAAAAGTACCAGAAGCAGATGAACGACCAAAAAAGAAAAAGAAATCTGAACTCTTTGTCATACAAAAAAGCGATGAAGATCGCTATGGTCACTACAAGAGCCTTATCAGGGAGCGATTCGCCAAAAAGGAGTCTGTCTTTATGATGATGCCTACCGTTGAAGATATTAAAAAGGCTTGTGCTTATTTTGAAAAAGGTATTGAACCGTATACCTACATTCTCCACAGTGGTCTCTCTAAAAGCGAACAAATAAAACGCTGGAAACAAGCCCTCGAAGACAAGCACCCTATTGTTATAGTAGCTACGGGTACGTTTCTGTCCCTTCCCCGTGCTGATATTGGCCTCATTATTGTCGAACAGGAACATACAAGAAATTACAAAATTTCTTCGAGACCTTTTATTGATTACCGTTTTGTTGCTGAGACTTATGCGAAAGAGTGTGGCGTAGACCTCATGTACGGTGATGCATGTTTACGCATCGAGACCCTCTATCGTGAAGAACAGGGTGAACTTGTTCCCTATGCGCCTCTCGCTATGCGATCTCTCTCTACTGCCCGAGACACACTGATTGATATGAAGAAATATAAAGCAACTGACCATAAATTTCGTGTCATATCAGATGAATTAATTGAACTCATACATAAAAATCGCGAAGAGAGCGGTCATATGTTCGTCTTTGCGGGACGCAAAGGTCTCTCGCCTCAAACCATCTGCGCTGACTGCGAATCAATACTTACGTGTAGTCGTTGTAGCGCTCCGCTTATATTACATGGTAAAGAAGAAAAACGATTTTTCCTCTGTAATCGTTGTGGCAAGAGATCTGATGCACATACCGTATGTAAAACATGCGAAAGCTGGAGACTGACTACACTCGGTATAGGTACCGAACGAATTGAAGAAGAAATAAAGCGTATAGTTCCCGAAACAACAGTATTTCGTCTCGATAAACTCTCTGCACCTACACATAAAAAAGCAGTTGAAATAGTAGATGCGTGGTATGCGAGCCCTGGCAGTATTTTAGTTGGCACTGAACTTGCCCTCCTCTATCTCGACAAACCAATTGAATATAGTGCTGTAGGATCTCTCGATGCACTCTTTTCTATTCCTGATTTTCGTATTCATGAAAAAATATTCTTTATTGTAGCCCGTTTGCGTGCAGTTACTCAAAAACATTTTATACTCCAAACGAGAAATCCTCTCGCGCCCGTACTCTCATGGAGCACCAAGGGTAATATCATTGATTTTTATCGAGGAGAAATAGAGGAACGTAAACAATTCGCTTTTCCTCCCTTTGCTACCTTTATAAAGATCTCTTATGCAGGAAAAAAAGAAGATGTGGTGATAGCTATGGATAATCTCAAGGTACTACTAGCCGGCTGGGTCGTAGATGTATTCCCTGCATTCATAGCTACAGTAGATGGCTCCTATATGATGCACGCTCTCATAAAACTCCATGAAAAAGAGTGGGTAGAAGAAGAGCTTTTAGAAAAACTACGTTCTCTCCCACCAAGTTATGCGGTGATTGTTGATCCAGAGACAATACTGTAGTATAAAACGATCATGGTATCTATAGTCCAAAAAGACGATCCTGTACTCCGCCTCACCGCACAACCAGTGAGTGCTCATATGTTTGGCACCAAAGAACTCACAAAGACGCTCTCTCTCATGAAGCAAGCTCTCGCCACCCAAGATGATGGTGTAGCAATTGCAGCCCCTCAAATAGGAGTATCTCTCCGTATTTTCGTGGTTTCTGGACATGTCTTTGATATGCTCTATCCCGAAGAAACAGAAGGAGATATACCAGCCCACCCTGACATGGTCTTTATCAATCCTGAAATAATAAAACTTTCAAAAGAACAAGAGGAACTCGAAGAAGGATGTCTTTCTGTTCGCTATCTCTACGGCAAAATTAAACGTGCCAAAAAGGCAAAGGTTCGTGCGTACGATGAACATGGTAAACTATTTGAAGTTGGTGGATCAGGACTCTTGGCTCAAATATTTCAGCATGAGACAGATCATTTGAATGGTATTTTATTTATAGATAATGCAACCGATGTTAAAGACGTTCCTCCAGAAACTCACAAATAGGGTGCGCGCAAAGCGCGCGCCCCGTATCGCATTTTTCGGCACCCCTGACCGTGCCGTCATGGCACTTTCTGTACTCAAAGAAAACGGTATCGTACCATCTCTTATCATCACACAACCTGACAGACCTCAAGGGCGCAAAATGCTCCTCACCCCTCCTCCTGTCAAAACATGGGCTATTGAACAAAATATCCCCTACCTCCAACCAGAAGATCTCTCTAACGTAGATTTTTTAAATACCCTCCGCTACGGAGACTTTGACGTATTCGTTGTCGTTGCTTACGGCAAAATACTCAAAAAAGAACTCATGAACATTGCAAAACACGGATCAATTAATCTCCACGCATCTCTCCTCCCTGAACTTCGTGGTTCTTGCCCTATAGAAACAGCGATTCTCCAAAACAAACACGAGACAGGTACCACCATCATACTCATGGATGAAAAAATGGATCATGGTCCTATACTCGGCATGGATCGAGTTGATGTATCAAAAATTGCTGATTGGCCGTTACCTGCAGATCGTCTCGCTGAAATACTTGTCACCCGCGGTTCTCGTGTACTTGCTAATGTTATCTACGATTTGATATCAGGTACAGCACGTCCCATTGAACAAAATCACGCTCTCGCAACGTATACCAAAAAAATAGTTAAAGAAGACGGCCATATCAATCTCACCGACGACGGCTACACAAATTTTCTCAAATATAACGCGTACTATGGTTGGCCTGGAACATTTTTCTTTCACGATACAACCCGCGTAATCATTACACATGCAAGCTATCGCGACGGAGTCTTTACCATAGAAAAAGTCATCCCTGAAGGAAAACGAGAGATGACTTTATCTGATTTCTATAATTCGTTGAAATAGTCCTCCACCTGCTGACTATTTATTTGACGTTGTGAGAGCGAGCTCTCTGTTTGAAATGCAATGGATACGAGATAGTAGAGACTGCCGAGGAACAATAATCCTACGGCACAAAATGTGATCAATCTCTTGTTAATTTGTTCCCAATGTATCGGTGGCATGTGTTCTAAAACAATTCTTTTAACATATTCTTGAGCTTGAGGCCTGATTTACGAACCACATCTAATCGTTTTGATTTCTTTGAACGAAGCATTTCCGCGAGCTCATCTTTTGCTTGTGTGAGAGCTACATACAGATCTTCTTTTGATACTTCTACACGCATAGAGCCGATTTTGGTACGGAGATTGATTTCCGCACGAAATATATCACCTGATTTATGATGATGAGTTGTACGTGACACTTCTACTTCTGCGAGAGCACTTGTATCAGTAGGGTCAATATAACGAGTGATACCTTCTACCACTTTATCAACTGCAGAATGAATCGCTTCAGTGAGTTCTAAATTGGTTCCTTTTACAATTTTTTGTACCATAGATTTTATTATTTAAGTATACCTATTTGAAATGCAGTAAGTCTATTTTCTGGACCTCGTTCACCGCCGTGCTCACCTTCAAATGCTTTTGTACCATCTATACCACAAAGACCCCGTATAGTATCTGATCCTCCTGGATGACGACCTATCCATGACGTGAGATCGTATACATTTCCACGAATAGCAGTCCAACAACTCGTCTCTGAATTATGAGTAGCAATATCTGTGAGGGAATACGTTGTCGTTGCCTGTGTTACCGACCCCGCAGGAACAGGTGGCAGAACGTATAGAGATTTAAAATACATGAGACCGATAACACTAATAAGTATAATAACTCCTGTTATGTATATTATTTTTTTATTCATACTCTCTTAGTATACTCCATAAAAAATAAAAACCCACGCACAGAGTGCGTGGGACAAGGAGCAAACCTCTACTCCTTGATTTGGCCGGGGAGGAAACTACTGCGTCTGGGAGTGCTCCGTCGGGCCGGCGGTGGCCTGGTAGATCGCGCGGTTGTTGGCGGCGGCGCCGTGATGGTTTTCCTGGATGTTCACGCGGTGGTCGGTGATGGCGGTCGGTCCGGTCGAGTGCGGATTTTTCATCGTATGGGAACCCCTGATGACTGACGTTTTGTACTGATCTGAACGAAGTGTTCAGGTTTCAGATATATAGACTACTCCTTTATATAAAAAAGTAAACCTACCGTGTGAATAACTTTTTTACCCCACTCAAAAACCCCTGTTTTGAGTTTTTTTCTGTATATGCCTTAAACGAATCGAGTATAGTCTGCCAACCTACACGTTGCATATCGAGACTATGGATAGTTTCAGGTTCAAATGTTTCTACAATAGAAACCATTCCATTTTCAGGAATAAAATCAATACGCACCACTCGCCCATCGTCGAGTTTATATTCAATTTTTTCATTCGGCACAATCGTTGTATAAGTACCCGCAAAATCAAAACCACTACTCCCATCACGAGCTTCCATACGATAAGTAAAGCGACCACCAATTTTCAAATTATTAATAGCTTGTGGAGTATACCAATCTTTTGATGCGGCATTCCACACCTCTATATGTTTTGTACCTGTCCAAAAACTCCACACAACTTCGAGAGGAGCATTGACCTGTGTTTCTACGGTAATTCTTTGATTCATGGCGGTACTATAGCACACGCCACACAAGAGCTCTAGAGAGCTTTTTTTGGTCTATTTTTTCTCTGTATAAAGAGGGTCATGAGAGTGTTAGTTACAATCATTGCAATAGAATGGAATGTGGTAGCGATATTATACGCATTGAGAGAAAACAATGTGAGTATGTGTCGTGTGACATTCATGGTATAGAGAAGGGGTTTCTCACTCTCCGGTTTATTCCATGTCTTTCGGAGTGTAGGTATAAAAGCAATAATATCAACAATCACAACAATAACCACCGATATTGTCGGATCTTTAGTAATAGCCCATGGTATGAGACCAATGAGACAGAGGGCGAGAAAATAATTATCAATGCGACGAATAGGTTCAAGTTTACCTGAAAAGAGCTGTTTGAGTGAAAGTACAAATATGATAATGGTAAAACCTTCAGCGACACCTGTAGGGAGAGCTCCGATTCCCGCACCTTTTAATAAACCGCCGAAAAACGTAGTCATAGAAACAATTGACCATATAAACCACGTGTATGGATGTGGTTTTACTCTGCCCCGCCAGACATCTTTGAGATATGACGTATTACCAATAACCGCAAGTACAGTAGCGATAACAGCGATAATTTCTTTTATTTCGATTTCCATACAGTTACTGTATCTGAAATATGTTTACCATTAATCACCCATTCACTATGATCATCGGCATTGAGTGTTACCTCTATAACATTAGAACCATCTTTGAGAGCCGATGAACTGACATTGAACCATTCACCGTAGAGACGTGCGATTTTTACATCATTTACGTAGATATGAGCATGTCCTTGGTTTGGTACAGGAGCATTACCCACTTTTTCTGGAGTAAAGGTATAGTTTTTTGTTACTACACGGAGATTGTATCCATCTTTAGAATCAGGGATTGCTTCAATTGATATGGTTGGAACCGATTTTGATGTATCAACTTCAATCATCGCATGTTTTCCATGCATCGAGTGCATCGAAGCACTCGTATGATTCATCATTTGTCCTTCAGGTTTATATGAAGAAAAAACAACATACCCTACACCTAGACCAATACAAAAACTCAGAACACCAAAAAATATAATTTTATTCATAGCTATAGTCTATGACATAGTGACTCATGATGTCTATCAGCAATATGCGTAAAAATTACTTTTTATGTGGTCCCCACTGCCATCGTGGTTTTTCTCCTTTTTTATAACAAATAATGATAAGGAGTGCGGTAAGGACAATAATCGGTGTAGCGAATGTGAGAAAATTACTACCCGAATCAGGATTACCTGGTATGTATTCTTCTCGAGTAGATACGATGATAAAAATAAGAGCAATGTATATAAAAATAGTGAGCCACCCCTGCCACGTAGCCGGCGCCCAACCCCACCCATAGGACTTGGCCTTGAACCAAAGTTTGTTTGGGACATTTAATAGATCACTTTTCTCCAACTCTACTTTCTCATCTCTCAGTATGAGACCTTTTTCATCTCTCACAGCTCTGTTTATCCATATATGAGCAATATTTGCTGACCATAGTTTTTGAGTACCTCCTGATGTGTAATAGTCTAAAGCAATTTTTTCTTCACCTTCTTTTACCCTCAAAGAATTAACTATATTGAGTCCGACTTCTAATTCTTTTCCTTCGAGTACATGACCACCCTCACACGCTATATAGACACCGCCAAATTCTATTCTGTCGTACAAAACTGCATATATCTGACCCGTTCTCATTATATTTTGAGAGTGCAAAGACTCAGTGTTTGAACCCCAATATATACGTTCAAGTTTTTCATCGTAAAAAAATCTAACAGGACTGTTGTGAGGTGAACCGTCTCTATTTGTAGTTGCGAGAGCAATATGTTTTGAGGTGTAAATAAGTTCTTTGGCTCTCGTTATTTTTGGTTCTAGAGTATTCATATTTGTAGTATACCAAGTTTAAAGGTGTTGTAGGGTAATAAAAATCCACCAAACATAAAATATGTTTAGTGGACAGACAGTAACCTCATACACGACGACACCGCATCCGGCGTTGATGTGCCTCATAGCAAGATGCGCATAGTTCAGCGTGAACCGAAACAAGACTCCCTTTCAAAGTTAACCCTTGATCTCTCTCCGCGTCCTCACGTGAAATACGATACTGATTACCAAATATTCTCGCCCGACAGTCATTGTTATCACAGGTGTTGTATCGATCTGAATACGAACATGACATGATTTTTACCTTTCAAATTGAGAGTTTTATGTACAAAAAAGAACTGTGTCGCTTATAGTAATGTAAAGTTATGGGAAGTCAATTTTCTCGACATTGCACGAGAAATTGTAGCCTTTTGGAAAGAGAATAAAGCGCACATTTTGCTGCCGAATATCAAGCAAGGTTTCTTTGGTATAGTGCGACCTACGGCTGAAGAAATGACATATTTGCAATAATATAAAATCTATTGTGTTTTAATATAATTTAATGTTGTTTTCACCAAATTACTCTGCTCTATCGTTCGAGCCCTAACCTATCTAAAAAATCTTGGATTAATGATTATGCTGGATTGCCTTAAATACATGCGCTTCATCTGGCGATGAATCCTGCGACATAAGAAGCATGTCACAATTACCAAAATGGAACT
>JACCDR011350781.1_pt1 | contig 21069 bp, 23 predicted proteins | sample 7446431 | NCBI WGS metagenome assembly JACCDR01 (sample SAMN15323443, study PRJNA562643) | freshwater metagenome | isolation source: river surface water | place: USA:Blue River Watershed | collected 2017-08-17 | reverse complement strand
CTTGTCTGCAAAACAAGTCTACGTGGGTTCGAATCCCACACGGTCGTCCAAGATACTATGGAGAGTCTATGAGTCGTACTGTAAAACGTCCCTATACGCGATCTAAGCGGTTTTCTGTATCATGTCGATGTCATGGTGGCTGTCCTTACTGTGAGAACAGTAGATTGCGTTACAAGCGCGTTGGTAAGGATCTATCAGATATTGCTATGCAGGAAATTGACGAAGCTGTTGAAAGCATTCTTAACGTTTCTGGACAGACTCTACAAAAGCCTCAAACTGGCTCACCAAGACGTGTTGATATTGACTTGACAAAAGCTTTCAAGAAGATTAAAACTCGTTTAAAGCAAACCCCTTAATGCGTGGCTGGTCTAATTGGTAACGGCAAGAGGCTTAAAACTTCTGGTATGCGGGTTCGAATCCCGCGCCACGTACCAAACTTTCTTCCTATAGTTCAAACGGAAAGTAACCCTTGTCTACGAAACAAGAGATCCAGGTTCGAGTCCTGGTAGGAAGACCAAACAGTAGCGATGTAGCATAAATGGTTAGTGCCACAGACTTTGAATCTGTCAGGTGAGAGTTCGAATCTCTCCATCGCCGCCAAACAATAGAGCTATAGTGTAATGGCAACACGGCAGTCTCTGACACTGTCTTTTCTGGTTCGAGTCCAGATAGCTCTGCCAATTTCAATGGTGTACGTATCATAAATGGTTAATGACCCTGATTGTGAATCAGGTCTATGTGGGTTCGACTCCCATCGTACACACCACTTCCAAGAGGTTTATCATGGCTCTCGCTCCAGTAACTGACAAGCAGAAAGAACTCTTCCAGTTGATGAATCAGGGCAAGGCTTTTGTTAACCCTTTAAATGCTGGATCAGTAGCACTGACAACATCTCTCGCAGCAACTGCTGGACATGTCTCTACGCTGATAAACAACCTTACAAACCCGACTTACAAGTCTCAGTTTGAACAAGGTGGTATGACATCAACTATCTTGACGAGTGCAGCGAATGGTGCGATTGCAGGTGCAGGCACTGTAGCAATGCTCAAGTCATACGGTGATAAGTCTGTTTTGGAAACATCACAGAGACTTCGTATCGCTGATCAGTATAATACAGTTTCAAGACGCTTCACAGGTGTTGACCCAGGTTGTTCTTCACACAGTGGAGTTATGGGTGTTGTAAAAAGTATTGGACAATCAGCTATGGATGGCTACAATACAGTTATCACTGCTGCTAACCAAGCAATTAAAGCTATCAACGATGCTATTGCTAAAGGTACAGCGATTATCTCAGATCTGATCCAGAAAGCCATGACACAGGTTAATGCTGCAATTGCTAAAGCAACAGAGTTTGCAAATAAAGTTGCACAGATGATTGCTGATGAAGCTGCTGAACTTGCAAGACAAGCTGCCGCTGCTACGAATGCATGGTTAGCTGGTGTCCTCCCTGATTGGTTTGGGGATGAGTGTAAAGGTGAAGTACTGGACAAAGTCGGTACACCAGCACTTAAGACAGCAGCTACGACAAAATAATTGGTGAGTTACACGAATGGTAAGTGAACATCCTGCTAAGATGTCGTCGGTAACGGCTTAAGGGTTCGAATCCCTTACTCACCGCCAATAATGACACCCGCCTATGGAGAAATCTGTAGAGCGGGTTTTTTCATATCTGTAAGAAAACTATTGACAGAATTCTTCCAATGGTTTAAATTAGAATTTCTTTTAATATAGATCGCCAAATCACTTATCAGGAGACATTACATGTCTGAACAAAACATTTACAAAGATCATTACGAACTCCAGCGTGCATATGAAGGTCTAAACCAATCTCTGCACAATATCTACGCAATTCTGCACCCATTTGTTGCGCCCCACGGTGTACAGCTAAGTCTTCAGGAAGTTGTCGATCTGGTTGCACAAAAGCTTTCTGGCGGTACAGATGTCCATGCTTCAGAACCTCAGCCAGAGAAATTTGAAGCAACCTGTGCTGAAGATAAGCCCGCAGAATAAAAAATATGAAAAGGTTGCTTAATGAACTTAACAAGCATTAAGCAGCAAAGACTTGAGGACGTTCGCAAGGTTATCCGTGGAGAGACAAAACTTCCAGATAATATTTGCAACGTCCTTTCTCGTTATGGGGTAGAGGTTGATAAACTGTTCCCTCAACAAGTCTTGACGCTGCTACGCTATACCCCTGAACAAGTTGACCACGTCATGAAGTGCTGGAAAGATAAATCCTACATTGCACCTCAGCCCGGTTCTCAAGAGACATTCCTTAACACCCCTGCTGACATCGTTCTTTACGGTGGTGCTGCTGGATCGGGTAAAACAGTTGCCCTTCTCATGGACTCTCTTGAACACATCAATGACCCAAATTTCCGTGCAGTATATTTCCGTAAGAACACCACACAGCTACAGGGTGGCCTATGGCCTGCTGCAAAGAAACTCTTCGGTATGTTCGGTGGTGAACCTAAAGAAAACAAGATGGAGATCCATTTCCCGTCTGGTGCAACAATTAAGTTTGCATACATGGAACTGGATAAGCACAAAGACGGTCACCAGGGTATTGAATACTCAGCTATCTATTGGGATGAGTTTACACACTTTGACCGCGCACAGGTAGAGTACCTGATGACACGTATGCGTTCTGGCGCTGAAGGTGACTCGTACATGAAATGTTCGATGAACCCCGACAGAGACCACTTCGTATATGATTGGGTTGAACCTTACCTCGATGAGCATGGCTATCCAGACCCTGAGAAGTGTGGGAAACTACGCTACTTCGTGATGGATGGCACAACAATGGTCTCTGCATGGGAACTGAAAGATATTCTTGAACAGTACCCTCTTGAGATCCCTCAGACCTACACGTTCATCCAAGGTACAATTGACGACAACCCTATCCTTGACTTTATTGAGCCTAAGTACCGTGGTCGTCTGGAGAACTCTTCACCGATCAACGTAGCACGTCTGCGTTACGGCAACTGGAATGCTCGTGCAGAAGGTTCAAACTATTTTGACCGTAACTGGTGTGAACTGGTTGACTCTGCGCCAACTGATGCAAACATCGTCAGAGCATGGGATATTGCTGCTACGCTTCCTTCAGAGGTTAACCCTAACCCTGACTGGACAGCGGGTGTTCGCATGTCAAAAGGAAAAGATGGTTGCTATTATGTTGAACATGTGGTAAGGTTTAGAGATAGACCATCTGGCGTAGAAACAACTATTGTTGACACTGCGACCAAAGATACATCAAGAGTTGGTGTATTCATCCCTCAAGACCCCGGTGCTGCTGGTAAATCCTATGCAACAACTCTCATCAGAAAACTGGTAGAGATTGGCATTCGTGCTCGTTCAAGAACAACAAACAAAGACAAGGTAACACGTTTTGCACCATTCTCAGCAGCGGCTGAAGCGGGTCTTGTCAAAGTTGTTAAAGGTTCCTGGAACGATGCATTCTTCACAGAACTCGAAGGATTCACTGGTGACGGGAAAACGAAGGATGACCAGGTGGATGCCACAAGCGATGCTTTCACTTCTCTTAACGAGATGCGTTACGTCAAGCCTCCAACAATGGGTGCTCATGTTGATATCCAACAGGAGAATCCTTATCATGGATTACGTTATTAATGAGCGATATTTCATCTGATTTCACTCCACTACCAGCTTTCCGCATGGGAGAGGTAGGTACGCTTGGTCTGAAAACTGCCAGTGGCAGAATCCTACAGGAACCAAGACGTAATCTGAGATTCCCCGATTCTATGAATACGTTCCAGTTGATGCAACGCGATCCTGCGATTGCCTCTTCTCTGAACATTATTAAAATGTTTGTACGCCGTGTCAAGTGGTCTTTCAAAGCTCCTTACGGGAAAGAGGAAGACGCGCAGATCAAAGAAAGAGTTGAATTCTTCAACGGTCTGATGGATGATATGGATGTAAGCTGGAACGAATTCATCACATCAATTATGTCGATGTGCATCTATGGTTTCTCAGTACACGAAAAAGTTTTCAAAAAGAGAACTGGAAAAACTGGTAAGTACACTTCCAAGTATGATGACAACCTGATCGGTTGGGCTAAGCTTCCAATTCGTGCACAGCCAACACTTGACAAGTGGTACTTTGATGACAACTTCTCAACAGTCACAGGTGTTCGTCAGAATCTGTACAGACTGAACAGAGATATGAACCTGCTTACTAATAATAGTACTGAGCAGGACGGTTACCGTCGTCTGCCAAGAAGCAAGTTCATGCTGTTCAAGTATGATGAGAATAATGGCTCTCCAGAGGGTCGTAGCCCACTTCTGAATGCTTACGTATCGTGGAAATACAAAGTCCAGATCGAAGAGTACGAAGCAGTAGGCGTCTCACGTGATCTTGTCGGTATGCCTAAGATTGGTCTTCCACCAGACTACCTGGATGAGAATGCTGATCCTGAGAAGAAAGCCTTTGTTGAGTATTGTAAGAAACTCATCAACGACATGATTGCAAATGACCGTGCTGGTATCATCTTCCCACGTTATGTTGACCCTGAAACAAAAACAGATATGTTCGAGTTTGGGCTGGTATCTCGTCAGGGTGCTAAAGCATATGACACTGAAGCGATCATCGAACGTTACTCTAAGCAGATCATGCAAGCATTCATGGCTGACGTGGTTGCAATGGGCAACAGTAAATATGGTTCATTCAGTCTTGCAGACTCTAAGACATCGCTACTTGCAATGTCAGTTGAAGTTCTGTTAAAGCAGATCCAGGATGTCATCAACCGTGACCTCGTTGCTCAGACATATGCACTGAACCAATGGGCTGACACTGACCAAGTTCAGATCACCTTTGACGACATTGAAACACCAGACCTTGAAGTTATCGCTAAGTTTATCCAGCAGGTTGTTGCTGTTGGTGCAATGGAAGTGGATAAAGCAAGCTCTGACTATCTGCGTAAACTTATCGGACTGCCTCCGGCTGATGAAAGCAAACCAGTATCAGAAGAACTGTCTCCTAACTCTCAGAGTAAGTCTGGCGAGGGAATGAAGACAGCAGGCGAGGGTACTGCTAAAACACCGGGAGCTAAAAACGCATCAACTGCGAATAAGGCGAATAAATAATGGCCTATACAGAGTGGCTAAGTAACATCGCTGAACCAGTGTGGGAGGGTTCGAGACATCCACCTTCTACATTGGTTGACCCTGATCGTTACATCTGGTTTCTTGCAGGTAACACTACGCTGACACCTATTGGTACAGCCATGACATTTGGTTTCAGTAAAGACACAAACGTGCTCCCCAATGATCCACCGGGAGCATGGTCTTACTCTGACCAGACAATCCTGCAGGAAGCAAATTCATACAACACCCGATCTCATGGTGGTAAAAACCTGAAGATTGGTGTTGCTGACCTGAAGTTTGTCCCAACTGATAAGACCCTTCACCCGATTATCTGGAGATTTGGTACAACTGATCCTGCAATGGGAAACCCTGTCGCATTTGATGGTACACAATCTTCAGGTGGAGTTGTCGGCGACGTTCTTGCATTCAAATGGAAAGATGGTGTTGCTCCGTTCACTCTGAAGTTCGTAAAACTTGACGGAACAGTTCTTTCTACACAGACAACGTCGAACCGCACATTCACCATGAACTCTACCAACCTGCCAGCAGGTGCGGTGTATGTGGATCTGTATGACAGCAATGGTACATTTGCAACAACGAAAACAGTTCTGGTAAGCCCTTCTGGCAGTATCTCTGTAACGAATGGTGAGAATATTAACGTCGCAGGTATTCGTGCCATGACTGGACAGGTGTCTGTGCAGAATGGTTCAAATATGGAACTGGACGGTGGACTGCCAGTGACTGCCTATGGATCTGCTGAGACTCACAATGGTTCCCGTACAGTCGTTGTACCGATGTATAACATCTCACTGCACAGTGGTTCTAATGTGGACGTGGATGGTCGCCTTGGTGCAAGTTACATGGTGGTAACTTCTGATGAGGTTGCACCACGTTATATCAAGAATTCTGACAACGGTACGTACACGCTTTATGTTTTGTCAAGCCAGAGACACGTAGATTTTAACACAGCAGCCAGAAATGGTGAGCCTGAAGTTAAGATTGGTGAAGTGGTGATTGATAATCCAGAGTTTGCAACCGTACAGAAGACTGGCGACCACTCATTTGAGATTGAACCGATTAAACAAGGTAACGCGCAGATTACTCTGATGACAGAAACTGGTGAGGGTGAAACCCTTATCAACTTGGTTGTCCTTGATGAGTACCCTGACACGATCCTTGTCAAGAATGGCTCAAAAGTTAGATTGAGAAATCCTTGGGTAACCATCGAGAAAACAGCTCTGCTTAATAACAACACCAACAGCGTGCAGGTAGATGGCCTTGTTGTCATGCAACCTGAAGACATTTCTGTCAGCAACGCTAATAAAGTTGTTGTATCAAAAGATTACCACATCTTCTTGTCAGTTGGTTCCAACGCTGATGTGTCAGGCTACAAACAGATGACACACTACCAGAAGATTGATAATGGCACAAACGTTAACCTTGATGGTTCTGTTGTCTTTTCATCTGAAATTAATATCGACAGTGGAAACTCGACAGATATTGTCACAGGAAATCGTGTACCGACATCTGGTGGGGTTTCTGTACAGTTGTTTGGATGGAAAGAAGAACCACATCACGAACTGATTGTTAACGGTTCAGATGTGCAGGTTTCTACCGGGCAGATTATCATTGATCAGCCTATCGTCACAACACGTGGTGGAGCCACTGTGCAGGTTCATGGACAGATGCCTGCGGATATCTCTATTGGTTATCGAGCAGTGTCTTCTGTATTCAGAGGTGTTCAAATGGAAAAAGATGACATTGTCATTGAAAATCCAGTAAGAATTATCTTGACAGGTGTATCTCAAGGTGGTAGTATGCAAGATGTAGCCACACCTTGTATTGTATTCCATCAGTCAATTGTTGCTGGTAAAGAATTCGTCAAAGGACAAATTGAAGAAATTCGTGAAATTTCTCTTGACAGTTCTATCCAATTGGGTGTAAAGTTGTACTCATGCGATAACGCTTTAATTAACCCCACAACATTTGCCTCCGCATACTTCACATTCGATGATGAGCTTCTTCTGAACGCTAATCTTGACCCTGTAAAATCACTTATCGACGTTGTCGCAACTCCTGTGGATCTCGCTATCCTGATGCGCAAAAAAGTCTATGAGTGCAGATTACACGTTGTGGATAAACAAGGCAACTCCTCTATCGTTCTCACTCGAAAATTAAGGTTCATCTAATGGCTGGTACGCTCACTTCTGCTACTCGCAATAAACTGCTTGATAGCGTTGGTTTCAAAACCATTAAGCTGCACTCTCAAGATCCGACTGAGGCAGGTACTGCTGGTGTAATCACTGGTGCTCAGAAAGACTTTACAGTTGGCGCTTCAGCTAACGGTGTAATTTCTTCAACTGCTCCTGTCGAGATCGACGTAACTGTCTCTGGCTCACCTGTCACAGTATCCCACTACTCACTGTGGAATGCAAATGGTGACTGTGTAGCAACTGGTGCTCTGTCTGCCTCGCAGTCATATACAGCATCTGGTAAATATATCGTCAACACACTGACTGTTGACCTTAACAAGTAATCTGGAGGTTGAATGGCTAATGTTCTCCGTTTAGCGGATATGCTTTTCAACCGACCTCTGCTCTCCACTGAAACACTCGCTTCCTCTGTTGCTGCTTATCTGAATGCTCGTATGACAGGTAAAGTAGACACAAACCTCGCAGTTAACTTCGACAAACCAACTGGCAGACACTATCTTCGTGTCTCAGAAGGTACAGCAGTTCTTCCGATCATGGGTGGTCTAACTCACCGCTCAACTGGTATGGAAGCACTCTGCTCAAATGGTCTGAGTTCTTATGCGTCAATTATGAGAGAGTTTGATGAAGCGCTTGCTGACGACACTGTTGAACGTATTGTTCTACATGTTGACTCAGGTGGTGGTGAAGCTACAGGTTGCTTTGACCTTGCAAATCATATTCACGCTAACCGTGGTAAGAAGCAAATCATTGCTTATGTCGATGGTATGTCTGCTTCTGCTGCGTATGCTCTAACATCTGCTGCTGATGAAGTTATTGCTTCCCCTAACGCTGACGTAGGTTCGATTGGTGTCATCATGATTCATGAAGACTGGTCGAAAATGCTGGCTAAACAGGGTGTCGAAGCGACGATTATCAAAGCTGGTGCAAACAAAGGTATGGGTTCACCCTATACTCCGCTTTCAAAAGAAGCGAAAGAAACTATGCAAGCACGTATTGATGACCTTTACGATTCCTTTACAGGTCTTATTGCTCAGAACCGTCCTATGACGCAGGATGATGCAAAAGCTACCGAGGCTTCTGTCTACAATGCGAAAGATGCTCTGTCACTTGGCCTGATCGACAAGATCATGACACCTGACGAGTTCGCTGCTTACATTACTCCATCTAAGACTTCTGCGAAAGTGGCACAGAAACCTGTTGTTGCAAAAGCTGAAGAATCAAATCAGGAAACTGAAATGACAAATGAACAACTACAAGAGCTGAATGAACTGCGTGCTTTCAAAGCAAAAGCTGAACAGGATGCCTCTGCCAAAGCACACGCTGATGCTGTTGCTGCAATGCAACCTAAAGCTGATGCTATTGGGTTCGATGCTAACATGGCTGTGACAACAATGTCAACTATGTCTGCTGATCAGAAAAATCTTTTCATGAGTGTTATTGATAATGCGTCAAGTAAACTGTCTGCATCTGCAACAGACCTTGCTGCACTGAAAGAAGCTCACGCCGCTGAACTGGCATCTGTACAGGCAACTGCACAGGCTGCTGTCGAAGCATCTGCTGCACTATCTGAAACTGGCGCATCTGGTGATGCATCTGTTGATGAACAGGCAGAAAAAAACGCAACTGCTGCTGAACAAGCTCGTGCTGCCGCTCTGGCAAAAGAACTTGGTCTGGTAACTGAATAACACTCCTTGGAGATTTGAATAATGGCTCTTGATAGCTCAAAACTGAATTTCAACCGTCGTGGTCAGATTCTTGATTTCATCCTGTGGGAAGAAACAAGCCCTACCCGTCGTGCTCGTCGTGAAGTCCCTGCTGTGGATGGTGTGGACATTGGCGACCTGCTGAAAGCTGATGGTACTAAGGCGACTGCTGTTGCAGACATCTATGGTATTTCTCTTTCTAAGACTAACGTGTTTGGTGGCCTGACTCGTGAAGGTGACATCAACAACACTGTACTGGTTGGCTACGCAGAAGTCAAAGATATTGGCTTCGAAGACGCACTGGCAGGTTCTGTAGAGAAACTTGCTGAACTTGGTATCAAAGTTGTGCCAACTGGCCTATAATTTTCCCGGAGAATATACATAATGGCTCTTGTATCTGCAATTGACGGTCGTTGGATGTTAGCTGATCACACTGGTGTGATTAATCAGCTTCCTAACCAGTACGGCTACCTGAACAGCCTGAACCTGTTCACCGCAAAACCTACTACTCAGCACAGCATCATCATGGATGTTGAGCAGACTAAAATTTCACTTCTGGATTCTCAGGACAGCCGTCTGTCTGGTGAAGCAGAAGCACCTGGTCGTGATGACGTTCATCAGATCGCTTTCCCACTGATTCCTTTCAAGGTAATCGAGTCAATCACTCCAGAAGAAATTCAGGGTGTTCGTCAGGTGGGTACTGCTGATGTTGCTGAAACAGAAGCACGTGTTCGCGCTCGTAAGCTGAAGAAGCTGCGTGCACAGTTCGACATCACTAAAGAGTTTATGTTCGCTGGTGCCATCCGTGGTGTTGTGAAAGATGCTCGTGGTGTTGTTCGTCTGGATATGTTCCAGCAGTTCGGTGTTGAGAAGAAAACTATCACTATCCCTGTAAATGACGCAACAGCAACATTTGCACTTGACAATGCGATTGAAGACCTGAAAGCATACATGGAAGACAACGCTGGTGCTGGTACTATCATCAACGGTGAAGATATTACTGTTCTGGTTAACAGTGCCTTCTTCCGTGCGCTGACAAACCACCCATACCTGCGTGAAGCATTCCTGATGCAGCAGACTGCACTGTCCTATCAGCAGATGACTGGCTCACTGCGTACTGGTGGTGCTGATGGCGTTCAGGCTGCAATGTCCAAGTTCGTTTACCGTGGCGTTACCTTCGTAGAGTACCGTGGTAAGTTCGTTGATAAGCGTGGAACTGAGCACACCCTGGTTGACCTTGGTGGTAAAGCTGGTGGTCACGCATTCCCTAACTACCAGTCTCTTGGTGGTAACGAACTGTTCCAGATTGCATACGCTCCACCTTTCAAGATGGACTATGTCAACACCCTGGGTCAGCCTCTGTACGTATTCGAGTACGAGAAGCCACGTGACGAAGGTATTGACTTCGAAGCGCACAGCATCATGATGCCTTACTGCACACGTCCACAGCTTCTTGTTGACATCGTTGCAGAGTAATTGATAGGAGAGGGTAATGTACACTGGCGATCCACTGAACAACCCTCTTGATCGAGTACGCATCTACTGTACTGACACAGATAATGATGAGTTGCTGATTGAAGACTCCATCCTCGAATTCTTCTTAGTGGAGAGTAACGGGGATGAGCGCAAGGCAGCAGTTAAAGCCCTCGGCTATCTTCTATTCCAGATTGCAAAAATGGGAGACGAGAAAGTCGGGGGTGTTTACCTTAAAAACTCTGAAAGAACCAAGAATCTGCAACTGGTCTTGAAAGATCTCAAGAAAGACCTTGCACTTGCTGGTGTCGGTTCCGTGTACGCTGGCGGTATTTCAACTCTTGACGTATGGCTACGTAGACGAGATTGCGACTCTATCAGGAAGCCTACCAACACTGGCGATGCTTTTGCTATGGACATCGGTGGTGCTTACTATTCAGAAGATCATCAAGATCCACTTCTGGATGGTGATAATATCCTTGTCGTGAGAGAGGACTAATGGTCAAGATGGTGAAGAAACCCGCGAGAGATAAACTGATCAACTCAGTGAAAGCTCTCACAGCTACAGTCTCTAAAGTGGGCTACTTTGCCGACCAAGGTATGCACCCTGAAGCGAAAATGACCTACCCTGAACTAATGTATTTACAGGAAGTAAAGGGTATTCGCTCCAGAAGTGGCAAAGTATACCGTAGAGTCTTCGAACTGACTATGATGATTGAAGGTAAGCGCCTCCGCAACAATGTGATGGTGGCTCTGAAAAGAGTTATCGTCTCAGGTGGTGACACAAATTCTGTCAAGGAAATGTTTGGCAAACAAGCATCCGAAGCGATTAAAAATAATTTTGGCAATACAAGCTTGCTTCCTTCGAATGCTCCTGCTACAATAAAGCGTAAGGGATTTAATGCCCCGCTTATTGAGACATCATCCCTTAAGAACAAACTTACACACCGCATTACTAAGAAAGGCTCGAAATGAGACTACTAAACAGACACAAGCTTACCGTAAAACGTAAGATTGATGAAGGTTACTATAATGATTCTGGTCGATGGGTCTCTGGTGAGAATCTTGTCGAAGTAGCTATCAAAGGTAATCTCCAGCCTTATATCAAAGGTTCTGTTCTGAATGGTACTCAGCTTGTCCTTCCAGATGGTATCCGACTGACTGACACACGTATCTTGTATACTGTTGCTCGACTGAGAACATCTGACGATGTAGACTGGCAAGAAGCTGATCTGGTAGACGTAGGCGGGCATGACTATGAAGTGTTCATGAGAATGGATTGGGAAGATCAACTTTCTATGACATCTCACAATGAATACATCCTCATCAGAAGAGACAAAATGAATGCAGTTAGAAACCAAAGAAATTGAAAATGGTCTCGTTAAACTGCTTGTTCATGTCATCGGTGAGCGTCTTGCAAAAGACAAAAATGGTCGCCCAAACGTTATTGTAACATACCCTTCTGACAACTCGAATGATAAAGGTCTTAAGCCTGATCAACCATTCATCTCTCTGTACGTTCAGAATACAACCACGCCATACGGCTGGTTACTTGATAAATACATTGACGAACTGGATAGAACATGCTACGTCATTGCAATGCAGGTTAACGTAATGGTTTCCTGTCATGGCAAAGATTCTCATGGGATCATCACAGAACTCAAGCAGAGACTGGAATTTGACGATAATCGTGATCTTCTGGAAAACATGACTGGAACGAGATTGTCTGATACTGGTGCTATGCCAAATAACTACGACTATCTGAACACAGACAATGAGCAGTTTACACCACTCCTAATCTCTCTCGTAGTGAACTCAGTCATCATTGATCCGACTGGTGGTATCATCGAGAAAGTCATTGTGGATGGACAACTGAAATATTCAGAACTGCAAACCATCCCTGAAATTACCTTACACATCGAGGCTCCATAATGGCTGAATGGCTACCTATTGTGCAAGTAGATATCACCCTGAATACCACAGGATCTACTCGTGAAGGTTTTGGTCTACCACTTTTCATTGCGAATACTGATGCATTCCCTGAACGTGTTAAGACATTCTCTTCACTGGAAGATATGATGGCTACGGTTCCAGCGTTCTCTGACTCTACAAATGCTGTCTATAAAGCCGCAGTTAAGCTGTGGCAGCAGACACCTAAAGTGACTCAGTTATCCGTTGCTCGCCGTGACATGCAATATCTACTCTCTATTTCCGATGCCCCTCAAGCTGGACAGTCTTTCTCTGTTCAACTGACAGGCTCAACTGACGGTGGCGTTACTGTTAGTAACTCAACAGTTTCTGTCAACGCAACATCTGGTCAGGATGCTGGTGATATCTTCGCTGCACTTCAGACCGCTATCCAGAATGATGCAACCTTTGGAAGCATGGTTTCTGCGACAGTTTCCGGTACAGACGATGTGGCTCGACTGCTGATCAAAACTGTAGATGCTGACAACGTGTTTGTCAAGGCTTCTGTAGCTTCGAACTCACCGATCACTAACCAGGCATCTCCGATGGATAACCCATCAGATTTTGTTCGTCGTATCCGTGAATATGATGACACATGGTACTTCGTTGCTCTTGAAGAACGTAACAGCCAGACCATCATCGAACTATCAAACCTTATCGGTGCAATGCGCAAGATGTTCTTCACAGCAACATCTCTACAGTCTGCTCTGGCAGGTACTGTGCTAACAAATGCTACAGATTGGGTTGCTAAGCTTGCTCAGGATAAACACCCACGTGTTGTTGTACTGTGGCATCACTCTGCCGAGTCTGACTATCCAGAAATGGCTTACATTGGTTATGGTGCGCCATACGATGCGGGTTCAATCTCTTGGTCTAATGCTCAGCTTGACGGTGTTGGTTATTCTCAGCAGATTAATGGTCGCCCTCTGAACGCTGGTCAGAAAGCTGCTCTGGAAACTCGTAACTGTAACTACGTTGACTACGAAGGTGGTCTTGCAGTGGTTCGTCACGGTAAGGTTTCTAAGGGTGAGTGGATTGATATTGTTCGTGGTGCAGACTGGATGCAGTATGACCTGACAACTTCTCTGCGTGACCTGCTGGTTAATCAGAAAGGTGGTAAGATTACTTATGACGACCGTGGTATTACTCGTGTTCGTCAGGTGATTGAATCATCTCTGGAACGTGCAGTCGCTCGTAACTTCCTGACAAGCTACACTGTCAATGTGCCTCGCGCCAAAGACATCGCTGTCGAACTGAAACGTAACCGTATTCTGAAAGATGTGTCTTTCACTGGTATCCTTGCAGGTGCTATTGATGACGTTAATCTTCAGGGTTCTGTGGCATACGAATAATAGGTGATATACAATGTATCAGCAATACTCTCCAAAAGACGTTGTATGCTCATGGAACGGGATTGCTATTGAGGGTTTTGCCCCTGATAGCTTTCTAAGACTACAGCGCACAACCGCTCTGGTAACACCAGTTGTAGGTGCTGGCGGTAACGTGGCTCTGACCCGTAACGCTGACCTGACTGGTACTATCGAAATCGAGCTTATGCAGACTTCCCCTTCTAACATGCGTCTTGCAGCAATCTATGCAGCACAGCAGGCAGCAGAACTGGAAAATAACATCAGCTCAAACTTCGTTATCTTCGACCCGTCTGGTTCAGTAATGGCAACAGGCCGTAACTGCTGGCTCCAGGAACTACCACGTGTTGAACTTGGACGTGACCAGAACTCTAAGACTTGGATTTTCGGATGTGAGCATCTTGACTACACTGTCACGATCCCTGCATCAGATCGCTAAGCAAACAATTAAGCAGACCCCCTTGGCGAAAGCCTTGGGGGTTTTTTGTTGACATTTTACTAACAAACTGTTAACATACTGCTTTCATCACTACGGAGTTATATATCATGTCTAAAACATCAGAAAAACAAATCAACGGTAAAGACGTTAAAATCGTTCTCGTCGGAACTCTTGATGGTATCAAAATTACAACACAACTGGCAAAGGTTGTTTTCCCGGTCATTGGCACAATGCAGTCTGGTAAGAAGAACATCGTTGAAATCGTCAGCGCTGCTCTGGAACATGCTGATGAGATTGACCTTGAGTTTATCATCAAGAAAGTGTTTGACGGTGCGACTGTGGATGAATTCCCAATCAAACCTGACACGTACTTCTCAGGTAACTATGGTGAACTTGTAGATTTTCTTGCGTTCGCTCTGGAGGCGAACTTCGGAAGTTTTTTCGAAGCAGCTATCCTGAAAGACCAAACTACAACTACGGGCAAGAAGCAGAAGTAATTCAGCAGACACCACGTGTACAGGCTGCTTTCGAAGCTGCGCCATATGATAATGATGCAGCTATGGACAGACTCTTCTCAGTCATGATCAGTAGCCATTGCAAGGATTCTCTGACAGATCTGATGGCGATGGATTACAATACCTTTTTCCACCTTGAGATGCAAATTATTCGTATCAGTCTTCTTGAAGAAGAGAGAGCGTATAACAAATATCAGATGGAAAAAGCCAACAACAATAGGTAATTTGCAATGGCAAAGCAAACTGTTGACGAGTTTATTATTGAGCTTGGCTTCAAAGAAAACGTTCTACGTGGTCTTGCCAAAGTTGAGAAGCAGGTTCTGCCTATCGCTAAGCGAGTTGAAGACAGACTCAATAAGGCTTTTAACACGACTGGTGCACAGCAGATGCAAAAAACCTTTGCACGTATTGCGAAGGATGCTGAAACCACTGGTCGTCGTATCAACAAATCGCTGTCACAAGCTTTTGACATCAAGAATGCTGGTCGCGCATCTATGCGTGGTTTCGAGAAGCAGTCTAATGACATGGCTCGCCGTATTGCCAAAGAACTGAAAAAAGCATATAACGTGCGCCCTAATCCGTTACCTCCTTTACCGCCACGTCCACCAAGAGGTGCTGGTGGTTCTGGAGGATCTGGTGGAAGAGGTTCTGGTTCTGGCGGTGCAGGTTCTGGTGGCAGAGGTGGTCGTAACAACACCGAAAACTGGATTAACTCTCACCTGATCCGTAACTCAGATAACGGTATGACGAACTCGATGGGTAACCTCGGTATGCATCGTCAACGTGAAGCTATGAGAGCGGAACTGAGAGCATTGGCTGAGAAGCACAGACGTGATACCACTACTCACGATTATGAACGTGCTGCTCGTCAGGTTATCTTCGGATACAAACAGCAGATTGCTCAGATGCGTGCAGCCAATCGTCAGGCAGAACGTAACGCATTCATGCAGCACTCTCTTGAAAACTCTACCATGAACCTTGTGAAAGGTTTCGTGTCAGTATACACTGCACTTGACTTCTTCAACAATGCTCTACAGGAAGGTGCTAAGCGTACTCAGGCACACACTATGGCAATCACTGCCTATGGTGATGAAGGTACAGCTAACAAGATGACTCTTGAGGCTGACCGTATCTCGAACTCTTATGGTCTGGATACACTGCTCACTCGTCAGCAGATTGCTCAGATGCGTATGACCATGCCTGCTTCGTTCAGCAATGACCAGATCTCTCAACTCTTCGAAAATGAATCAATCTTTGCTCACACCACTGGTATGACGCAGGATGCGGTTGGTCGCTTAAACTATGCGATGCAACAGATCGCTGCTTCTCCAAGACTGATGGGTCAGGACTGGTTACAGGTTGTCAACGCCTCACCAGCGTTAGTTGCTAAGATGGTTCAACAGCTTGGTGCAAAGGATGCACGTGATCTGAAAGAAAAAGCCAAAGTTATGACTGGTGCTGAATTCGTTCAGGAAATGATGAAAGCTATGCAGGCTACTGACAAGCAGCGTACAATGGCTCAGGAAAACATCATTGCTGCACAAGGGCGTCTTAACAACGCAGTTAAAGCTGGTCAGAACTCAATGTTCGTCGGTATGGAAAAAGGTGTGCGTAATGTCATGGAAACACTGACAACGCTGCTTCTTGATTCATCAGGCAACTTTGAGCGTCTTGGTGATGCTATTGGCTGGATCGGTAACAAGATTGTACCACTGTTGAATGGTCTTGACACTACATTCATGAATATTGACGGTTACATGCAGTTACTGGAAGAAAAGGTTGAAGGGCTTCGTAAATCATCACCTGTGTGGGACAAGATCTTCACAGCCTTTGACAAGATTGGTGGTACAGTTATTGACTGGATCGCAGTTATCACAGCAATCAAACTGTTGAGTTCCTTTGCAGGAATTCTGACACGCCTGATGGGTATCAAAGCAATTCTGTCTGCTGCAACTGGTGGACGTATTGGTGGTGATGCTGCTGCGGGTAACTCGAAAGTGTTCGGTATGTCTGCTGGTAAAGTGTTCGGTGCAGCAGCCGCTGTAGCAATCGGTGCAGAACTTGGTAACATCGTCTTCGATGAGTGGATTCCAAACTTCCAGAAATATGCCAACAAGAAGTGGGGTTGGGGTGGGAAGGATGGCACTGAAACTACACATGGTGGTATTGCATTAAAAGATAGTTGGGTTGATATCGGGTTAACCTGGCTCAAAAATAATGCTACGTTTGCCACTTCACAAAAAGATCCTTCTCTGATGGGGTACAATCCATACAGCCCTTCTCAGACTCCAACGATCACTGTGAATGTAAATGTTCCTGATAGCAAAGTCAAGTTTGATCCTATCGAACTAAGAATGCCGGACGGTTCTGTACAGCGTATTGCAATTGATGCAGTACAACAGCAGTACGAGACACAGATGATGTCTTCTCAGGGTCTGCAAGGTGGCTGGCAGGGTGCTGGTCAGAATGCAGGATTCAGTCCATCTTCACTTATGAGGAAGAATTAATGGCGATTGGTATGCCTGGTTATAACATTACGCCGTTAACTTACTCTGGTAAGGACGGGATTTTATTTCACTTGAAAGATGATATGTCTGTTTTCCTGAATCTCACAGCGACTACAGACATGACTTTCAGTGCTCCTATGGAAGTTACAACTCAACCTGTACAGTCTGGTCAGATGATTACAGACAACATTCAAAGTAAACCAAGTACAATCGCCATTAATGGTGTTGTCGTAGTTGGCTACGATGGTATGTTCCTTCTGACCAGAAATACAACAGTGGTTGAAGATTTTGTGACAACACTTCAAAAGTGGAGAGATCAGCGTCAGGTCATGCGTGTCATCTGCAAAGATGGCATCACTCTTGAAAATGCTGTATGTACCAACTTTGAAGCAAAGAAGGATAAAGACATTGCAAATGGCCTTAACATCAGCTTGACATTTCAGGATGTAGAGTTCGTTGTTCAGGTTGGTCAAACCACTGTTGAGGCCACTAACGCCAATGGTAGCAAATCCACTGGTAAAGCGACAACAAAAACTGGTGCAGTGACATCTAAAAAAGAAGTTGGTAAGTCTGGTACTCAGGTTACTATGCCAGCTAACTGTAAAGATGTCTTCAAACTGGATCAGGCTGGTATCAACACTGGTGACTATAGTTTTGTCAAAGGTGCACTCGGCGGGTGTAAGCGAACATGGTCTTCTAACATGGTGACTGGTCAGAAGTACAATGAAGCAGAAGGTAAGAAATACTTCCCTAAGAACTCGTTTGTTTCACAGGGTGGTAATGCCACTATGCAGGAGAAGAAGTAATGGCATATAACATTCTCGTACCAGATACTGATTGGTCTTCACAGGTCATTACCCTCGGTGGTACGACCTTCGTTCTGGAACTGAAGTACAAGGAACGTACTCAGCGCTGGTACATGTCTCTTTTCAGTTCAGATGGTGTAAAACTCCTCTCTGAGAAGAAGATTGTTGACGGGCAGACTATGACGGGATTATACGATCTACCCGGAATGTACGGTGGAATCTTCTGTGAGCGTGCCTACGGGCTTGAAGTGTACCCGACAAGGCAAACCCTTGGGATCGGAAAAGAATTCAACCTGGTGTATTACACGCAGGAAGAAATGGATTGGCTGTTACAGATGACTGACAACAAAATTTTATGAGGTATTTAAATGGCAGATGGTGCAAGTTTTCGTGTATATCAACTGCTGGTAGGTGAGGAAGGTTCTGATGTGGATGGTGCTGAACATAACCAGAAGCAGAAAATGTTCTACATTGACCAGTTACAGTTCACTGCACAGATCCGATACTCAACAGAGAAAACTGACGTAAGTTCTGATGAGACAACTTTTGAAATCTACAATCTTGAACATGACGCTGCTCAGAAGTTCAAACAGTCTGGCGCAACAGTTATGCTCAGGGCTGGCTATGACACTCAGTTTGCCAGAGATGACAATGGGGATATCATCAAAGACTACGAGAGCCTACCTGTCATTTACCTCGGTAAAGTCATTTGGGCTTCAACCTCAAAAAGAGGTCTTGACAAAGTCACTAAAGTGATCTGTTCATCAGATGCTGCGGAGCGTGATGTAATCAAGACCTCTGTATCGTACAAACCTAACACAACTCGTGCAGATGTCATTAAAGACTTGGTTAAGCGTATGGGGTTCTCTGTTCTTGACATGGATCTGAAAGCGCTTGGGAGTACCGCTTACCCTTCTGGAAAGGCTGTGTATGGTTCTGTTGCCAGTGCTCTGAACAGAATCTGTCAAGAGAATGGTCTGATGTGGTTCACACACAATCAACAGATTCGTGTCGTACCTATTACAGCAACCCCGACAAATCTTGCTTGGGAGATCTTCCCGTTTCAGGTTATTGACAGTGTTGAAGGTTACTATAAACGTAACCAGTCTGTACAGAAACCTGTGAAGAAACCTAAGAACCCTCGTGGGAAGAAATCTGCACCGAAAGAGCCTAAGCGTGAAGATACAACATTCACCACAGTAACGCAAGAGGATGGTTCTAAACTGAAGACAACGATTAAAACTGGTCTGAGGTTCAAGACTTTCCTTGACGGAAGATTCAAATTGGGTGATAATGTGGTAATCAAGGGTTCTGATGAATACCTTGAACAAATCAATAACTCTCACGGTCAGTTCCGTATCATCTCCATTGCACACGATCTCGATTTTCGTGGTGGTGGATGGACAACGGAGCTTGAACTCGTTTCTGCTTCGGACAACGATTAATGTCATCTCCTAAACAACTCCACAGTCTTATCTATGATAAGATTGAAAAGGCGAAGCATGAGATGTTCACAGGTATGCCAGCAAAGATTATCGCCTATGATGCGAAGTCTCAGTCATGTACTGCACAACCATTTTTCCAGACGGGTGAGCTTCCAATGCCACCTATCTATAATGTACCCGTAGTATTCCCTGCGGGTGGTGGTGCTGTTATGTCATTCCCTGTAAAAGCTGGTGACAGATGCTGGCTGTGCTTCTCTATGTACCCTATTGACCAGTTCTTTAACGGGACTGGTGACTCAAATACCAACAACACTATGGACTCACCGCACGATTACAATGAGTGTGTTGCTTTCGTAGGTCTTGGTACACGATTAAAAAATTATGTCCCAGACCCAACAATGGTCATGATCAGGTTTGGCAAAACCAAACTTACAATGGACGAGAATGAGAATGTCTTCATCGAAGGTAACCTTCACGTCTCTAAAAAAATCATAGCAGATGACACGATGGAAGGTAAAGACTTTATTTCAAGTGAAACAGGTATTACTTTCAACGGTCACAAGCACCATTACTTCTGGACAGATCCTTCAGGTGATGCAGACACAGAGGAACCTTCATAATGGCTGGCATTGATCTAAAAATTAACCTTGGCGGTGACTATGTTGACAGTGATATTGCTGTTGAACATGGTGACTTTGAGATCCGTGGTGGGAAACTGCTTATGGTCGCTGAAGATGACCTGCCACGTCAGGTTGGTCAACGACTCCATGTAAGATGTCTTCTACATCGCGGTGAAGTATTTTTTAACACTGCTGCTGGCTTCCCTTATGCAGCTATCAGCAAATTCAAACAATCATCAGGCATCTTTGATATGTACATGAAGTCATACCTTGTTTCAACAGATGGTGTTGACAAAATGGAAAGTTACTCTTCACAGCTTGACAACAAGACACGTGTGCAGAGTGTTAGATTCGAAGTTCTGCTTGCTAACGGTGAGAGATATACAAACTCACAGGAGATTGAAGTCTAATGGCTATGACCTCAACTGGTTTAGAAACACAACGCTATGCAGAAATTCTCAACAATGTAAAGCAGAGATTGTTTGCAAACCTATCCCCAAAAATTGACCTGTCGGAAGACTCAGCAATTGGTATCCTGCTTTCAACAGTTTGTCTGGAGATTGCAGGTGTACATGAGATTGTCAGCGAAGTCTACGACTCAGGCATCATCACCAAGGCCGAGGGTACAAGTCTTGATGAACTTACTCTGATGAACGGTATCTACCGTCTGCTTGCACAATCTACAACAGGTTTTGTTGAGGTAACTGGAGACGTAGGTCGCCTAATCCCTGCAACAGCCCGACTGAGGTCTACTGCTGGTGACATTTTCAACCCACGTGAAGACTACACGATTACACCTGTTCAGTCAATCGGTGCACAGCTCTACGTAAACTCTGTAAGACCTGGTGAAGAGTATGTTATCATCATTGACAACGTTATCTTCAGATACACTGCAACGAATATGGATGATG
>JACCDR011865047.1_pt1 | contig 21070 bp, 26 predicted proteins | sample 7446431 | NCBI WGS metagenome assembly JACCDR01 (sample SAMN15323443, study PRJNA562643) | freshwater metagenome | isolation source: river surface water | place: USA:Blue River Watershed | collected 2017-08-17 | reverse complement strand
GTGGTTCAGATACCGCTGTGCCCACCCCTGGAAGATGCTGCTGACCTCGTGGAGATCGCCAGCTTTCTTGCAGGCCATAAGCATGTTCAAGTCTGCCTCCCCAATGCGCCCCACCATGCCTTGCAGTCCGATTTGCTGGGCTTCCTCGCAGTCCAGAACGATGCCCGGATTGGCGGTGAGCAGCACACACAGGTGGTCCAGAACCGAGCCATGCCGTACCAGCATCCCCCGGAGATAGTCCACATCCGAGGGGACTTCCAGCCGCACCCGAAGCAACCCGCACAGGTCAAGCTCAGACTGGGTAATGTGCTTCCATCGGTCGTAATAGACCCCCCGGTTGCGCATCCCGCGCCCCATCTCCGGGAAGTTGGCATCAAACGTCTGGTGCCCGATGTGCCCGATGAAGGTGTCCCCCGCCACGACTGCCCGAAACCCGAGCATCGCGGCCCGAACACAGATGTCGTTGTCTTCGTAGCCCGCGATCAGGTACCGCTCATCGAACAGTTGGCCCTTCGCATACTCCCCATACAAAGCGCACATCGCGTTGTAGGTGAACCCCATGCAATAGCCGGAGAGGAAGTCGGCGGTCAACACCACGCCCATGTGGTCTTCGCGCCACTGAGCCGCGAAGGCATCGGCCCCAAGGGACTGAAAGACCTCCATCGCATCGGGCGGAATCTGCTGAATCCCTGCCGCGCAGTTGGTCATGCACCCGACCAGCCCCACTTCCCCCTGGTTTTTGTACTCCACCATGGACCGCTTAGGGCGCAACCCGGTTTCTGGATCGGGAACTTCCGCCCATTCTTCCACGGTAGGACTCTCCAAGGCCCCAAACAGCCCATCCAACCAGCCCGGGGTGGGCACAAGGTCGTCGTTGTACACCAGCGTCAGGGCCGGGATGCCCAGAGACAGCTCCTCTTCCGCCCCCGGAACCGTTTTGTAAATCACCGCGTTGCTGGGAAGGATGCGGTATTGCGCCTCTACGTTGCGCTTTTCGCGGGAAAGCTCCCCGGCAACAAGCTGCACCCCCAGGTTGATGGCGCCCCCAAAGCCAGCGGGCTTCGTGTGGTTGTAAATCGAGAGCGAACATGTCTTCCGGGCCTCCATGTTCCTCCAGATGCGGAGCAATTCCCGCAAACAGACCTCCCCATTGGCCGGCTCAATGGGGTTCAGCACCACCATGATGTGCGCCCGGTAGTTCCCGAGCGTCGTAAAGAGCTTGGTCAAGCTCGGAAGAAGGACCGAGGGTTTCCCCACGGTCGGAACGATGATCAAAACGTCGTGATGCGGGTCTTGGGAAAGGACGGGATGCATGATGACTCCTGCACTCAGGGTAGTCCGCCGCCTCTTTTCCGTCCTGAACCCCTCTTAGCGCCCTTCTTTTTGCTCCAACTGAAGCTGCCAGAACATCGGGGCCATGCTCCCATCCGGTTGCCGCTCTACCCCGGTGATCAGGAAGGTTTCCCCCGTTATTTCGTTGTAAAACACATCCTGGTTCTCGGGTGCCCAGACGTCTTCGTAGTCCACCCGTGCGGTCATCCGGTTGGTGGATAGCTGCCCCATCCGGGTTGCCAGCTGGTTCATGGCGCCCCCTGACCGGAAGGTGCAAGGATGCCCGGTCTTGAGGTCGTAGTAGAACGTCATCGGGCTTCCATCCCGGTCCAAGGCGCGCACGGTGATGGTTGTGGACCCACTGATGCTGGTGGTGATGCCAGAGAGGGCCGTAAACGCCTTGTAGCTGGTCGCAAGCTGCCCCCCGGCAAAGGTCAGGACTTCGGTATCGGACGCCCCATTGACCGTCCCAGACAGCGTAACGGTGCCGGTCGGAGTGCCATTGAGGGTGACTTGAATGCACGCCTCGCGTGGAGGCTGTCGGGACACAGAAAGGCTCCCTGCGAGGGCACTCACAGGGAGCAAGGTATCAGTCATCCGACGGAAGGTGGCGATGCAATTGGCACTGGAAGAACGCATAGGAAACTCCTACGCCAGACTATAGCCCCCTTCGCACCTGCGCTGCCAGGGCCTCATGCCCGCGCAAGCTGGGGTGGATGCCGTCGATGGTCATTTCTGCCTCCACACCCCACGGAAGGGCCGTGATGCGCTCTCCCCAGGACTCCTTGAGGACCGCCTCTGCTACCCGGCTTTGCCATCGCCGGGCGGGGCGCCCAAAGCCTCTGGGCTGACCCGGATGGGCGTGAATGGGAAGGGGCGGGAGGATCACCACCCGGTTGCTCATGCGGACGGCTTTGACGGCTACCCCGTGCAAAAGCGACAGGAAGACCTGAGGTGGGGTGCCGTTGCCCTTTGCGTCTTCCAACGGACAGCACACCAGGAAAACATCAAACAAGGAATCCCCATCGGTGGGAATGGGCAAGAGCCGGGAGAGGTCTACCAGCCGGGCATGAGGCGCGGTGAAAAACTGACACCACGCCCCGCCTTCCTCCAAAAACTCAGGCCAGCCCTTCGGGCTCCGCGCCCCCAGACTGCTCGCATCCCCCATCACCGCTATTCTCTTCATGTTCCGCCTCAACCAGAAGCTGTTTGTGCTGAACCAGCTCGACAATCGAGCGGTCTAACAGCTCCTGGGTAGCCACGGGCTGGCTCTTGACCCACGCAACCAGGTCATCAATGCCATCTTCCAGTGCGATTTGCGGCTCCCACCCCAAGGCCCGAAGCTTGGAGTTATCCGCCCAACAATGCTGAATGTCCCCCTTGCGATAGCAGCCTGCAAGCTCCGGCTGGATGGTGGGGTCGATCTTGTCGCAGAGCAGCTTAGCCAATGCCAGGATGCTCGTCGCCTTGCCCGTGCCGACGTTGTAGGCTTCGCCGGCGTCCCCCTTCTCGGTAATGGTCAGGACCGCCCTGGCCACATCGGACACATGCACAAAGTCCCGGCTTTGCGTACCGTCCCCGAAGATCAGCGGCGCCAGCCCGGCCATGATGCGCGCAGAGAAAATCGCGCCCACGCCGGTATAGGGATTGGTCAACGCCTGATTGGGTCCATACACGTTGAAGAACCGCCCCGTCACCACCTGAAGCGCCTCAGGGTTCAAGTCTGCCAGAAGAACGGCGCCCCGTTCCTGCTCAGCTTTCGTCCACGCATACACGCTGGACGGCTCAAAGGGCAACCGCTCCGGCGTGGCCACAGGAAATGCAGAGCCATCTTGAAGCGCAAACGCCCCCTCTCCGTAGCTGCTCATCGAGCCAGCAATAAACACCCGACTCACCCCACCCCCGGCCCGATTGTAGCGCATGATCCACTGAAGCAGGTTCATGGTGCCGGTCACGTTGCAGCTTGTGTACATCGCTGGCTCGTAGTTGCTCTGTCCTACCCCCACCAGCGCGGCAAGGTGAATCACCGTATCCGGCTTGAACTCTCGTAGGGCGTGCATCACCACATGCTCCCCCCCGCGCACATCCCCGAAATACTTGTCCAGCCCTTCCTGATCGGGCTGGTAGTCGGGCCATACGGGGGACTGAGGATGCACTTGCGGCATCAGACAGTCAAAGCTCATCACCTGACACCCGCGCTCCAAGAGAAGCGCCACCACATGCGACCCGATAAAACCGGCGCCACCGGTCACTAACACACGCTGCATGAATACCTCCATGCAGGGGGCTATCGCCTATTTTGGCTTCGGGCTGGGAGCCTTTTTAGGCAGGGCCGGAGGGGGAACTGGGGTCCAGCCGTCGTTCTGCAACAAGGAAATCACCCCGGCGTGGTCTGTTTCCACCACCGTCTTGTCCCCCTCAAAGGACTGGCGAAGGTCGATGCCCAGGACGGTGTACAGCCCCTTGCGGTCATGGGAACGAGTGGGGCGGGAAAGCTTCATAGGAACCTCACATAGTTGGCAAGAATGGCCCGCGCTTCCGCAGGGACCATGTTTTCGTCGAGGTCATACCGGTAGCCAGACTCGGACTCGGACACCAGCCCCGCATGACGCGCCCGGTTGAAGCTCGCCACCGCGATCAAGTCCGCCGCCCGGACCAGCTCGCCAGGAACCGTGTTCGCGTCGTAGCCCCATGCGTACATGACGGCGACGCCCTTCCGACGGGTAGACCAGAAGTTTGTCTCAGCCAGAAGGTCAATGGCCCCAAGCTCCAGATCTACCATATAGTCACTGGAGGCAATCGCACTTGCCCCGTTGGTCACTCCCACCACGGATACCACTGGGGTGTGCTTGAGCATCACCCGTGCCTGTCCTTCCCCGTAGACCTCGGGATACTCGGTCGTGGTCATCACAGCCAGGCTGCTCTGTCCGAGCTTCGTCAGGACGTACTTGTTGGCCCCATCGACCGCATAGCCGAGGGAGGTATCGTGGAACGTCACGCCCGCTGGGATGCCCAGGGTGGCTTTGACGCGGGTGGTGGTGGTGAGGCTCATGGGGTCTGTCTCCGAAGGCGCGTGGTAACGACCGGGGGGTCTTCAATCTTGACTTTCGGGGCGGTCGGGGCAGGCTTGGGGCCACGAAAAGCAGGGGCGATCACATCCTCTTTCTTTCGACTGGCCTGCTTTTGCAGCGCAACCCAGTCGTCGTACTCCCGCGTCACCTCTACCCAGCCGAGCTTGAGCAGCCGATCCCGCAAAGGCCGGGTGAGCAAGAAAATCGCACACACCGTCTTTTCGTCATCCGGGGTGGCCGGTCGGGTCCGAAGCTGATTGGGGTTGCGCTTGGGAAGCTCCATCCCTTTGGGCCATACCACCTGACGACTCAGCTTGACCTCTCCCCATCCCCCTTCCCGCTGGATGAACTTGGGGTCTGAGTCAAACCGCACCATCATGTGTGCCCAGGTTGTACGCTCAGGGATGCCTTTTTCTGCTTGGTTCATAGAATACTCCCCTTTGTCCCTACTGCTACCCAGAGAAAACCGCCAATACCCCTCCAAAAACAAACGGGGCAGGAAAACCCTGCCCCGTATCCTCCCTCCCCCTCTCCGGCTCAGCCGACCGACAGCCCCGACAGAATCGCGGCGCCCTTGGTATTGTCCAGAACCAGGGCAATATCCAGGAACATATCGACTTCATCGAACTGCGAACTGGTCTTCGCCAGCGGCATGACCGTGGTGGGGGTCAGCTCCGAGTAGAACACATACCCCGTGTGAACCACGATGATCGCGGTGGTAGTACCACCGGTGTACGCCAGAGGCTGACCCGTGGTGGTGTTGAAGGTCAGGGTATCTGGAATCCCCGTGGACTCGATGATCGGGATGCCCTGGTAGGTCTGGACCGTGAACCCACCGTCAATCTCGGTCATGTCGTTGAACTTCTGCTGCGCTTGCAGCGAGGCGTTCAGCTTCCGATGCCCGGTGTAGTTGACGTAGATCCGCATCTGGGCCTTGTTGCTGTGGCCCTTGACCTGCTGAATGGTCTTGTCCAGCAAGGACAGGCTCAGCTCATCGCCGGTAGACGCGCTGGTGTTGGCCACGCACTGCCCGGACACCGCACCCACGAGGGTGAGCAGGCCGTTGATGCTGTTGGAGTCCACCGCCGTATCTCCAAGAATCGACGCCGTTTCCAGGTCGTTGGCAAAGTCATCGGCCTTGTTCGCCAGCTCGGTTGCCAGCACATCGCCGTAGGAACGACCGGTGGCTTGCAGCTTGCGGGTGACCTTGATCTTGCCGAGCAAGGTCCGGTAGGTGAAGCTGACCTGGGTGTACGTCCCTTCCTGGGAAACCAGGGTATCGGTGTCCGCAACCCAGCTTCCCCCGGTCGCAGCAGCGGCCCGACGGTTGCTGTAGAAGGCGTTGCCGCTTCCCGGCTTGCGAGGCAGCGAAGACTGCACGCCAAGCTGACGGTTGGTGATGGCTTGGACCACTTTGCTGATGGTGGTCTGAAGCAGCACGGTTCCCGCGCCTGCCACGGTCAAGGACCGCTTGAAGGCTTCCCGCTCGCTTCCGCCGATTTCGCCCCACTGGGCATATTGCGCTTGATTGCTACGCATGTTCTTCTCGAAGGTCAAAGGTGATGGTTGAGGGGGAAACCTGGACTCAGGCCAGCTTCATAAACAGAGCAAGGTCGCCCGTTTCGTCCGCCGACTCCAGAATGTCAGCCAGAACATCGCGACCATTGGACCGGAGCACATCGGCCTTGCGGGCCGTCTCGCCACGCGCCGTCAGGGGAGCGGACAGGGCATCCTGGTAGGACTCGATGGTACGGACCATGAGGTTGTCGTCACCAAGGGTTTCCTTGGCCCGGGTGACAAGCCCGGCAAAGCCGGCGGGGTTCACGGTGCGGACCTGACGCTGGGGAGCGGTGCCTGCCCGGTTGGGCTGGGAACGGTGCGCCTGAACTTCCGCACGAAGGCGGGCAAGCTCCTGGGCTTCGGTTTCCGGCTGGGGGACACCCGCTGCACGCAGGGCCTGTTGGACGCCATTCGTGATGCCGTCCTGGATCATCTTCTGGATTTCTTCGGGGGTCATGGATCTCTCCTGGGAAGCGGGTGCCGCTTGCGTGGTTGCAACATCACGCACTACGGGGACAGGCTCAACGGCGCGATCTGCGCTGTTATTTTCGGGCGTGTCTTCGGGGGCAAGGGGGGGATCAGCAAGGGGAGTGGATGCGCGGCCTTCCGTTGGGGCAGGGGCAGACTTCTCCTCCATCTTCTTTTTCTCTTCGTTGATCAAGTCCTTCATTCCGGACTCGCCAAGCTCCCCAATGACGCCCCACTTGACCTGAGCGACCACGCCGGGAAGAAGATGGTCCCCGTAGTGACGGGCGGCCCATGCCTCGCGCTCTTTGATCCAGTCCAGAACCTCTTGCGCATCATCCCCCTCTATGGCCCGACCCCACAGGGCATACGCCTCATTCCCCCGGATGTTGCCCCCTTCCTCCCAGATGTCCCCATAGTTGGCCTTGAGGTCTTCCGCGTACTTGCGGTCAAACTGTGGGTATTCCGAGTTCTTGAGGGAGATTTTCTTGTTGTCCCCCTTCTTGGGGAAGTCCGTAACGTCATCCTCTGCCCGGATCTGCCCCATGACCGAGCGCAACAGGCTCAGGTCGCAGCTATCGGGATTGGCCGGGTTCCGGGTGATGGCCAGGTGGTCAAGCTCCACCGACTCGACAATGATCGCCTCAAGCTCTTGCTCGTCTTCGCTGTAGATGTACCGAATCTCGGTAAACCAGCCCCCAATGGACATGCCGATTTTCTGGCCATCTTCCAGACGGTCGGCAAGCTCCTGGCACTTGGGGAGTTTGGCGCGCAGGTCGGACTTGACACGTAGGCAATAACCGGGGCCTTCGCCTTCTTTCTCCATCATGGGCATCTGCTCAAGGGTCGCTTCTACGGTGCGCCCCATTTCAGAATCCCACTCCATCGACTCAAACCAGCTTCCGTGCGAGGGAAAGACGCTCACCCCCCGGTTGAACTGCTCTTGCATCCCGAGCAAGCAGGCGGGACTCATCTGGGTTCCGTACCAGTCTTCGCTGGTGGAGCTGGCCACGCCGGAAATGGAGATGACATTGGAAGGGGCTGCATCAGCCGCACGGGTTTCGGGGGTGGCGCCTTTCTCGTTGCGAATCACCGCCCCATCGGCTGCACGCGCAAAAGGAAGAATGGCCCGCAGCTCACCCTTGCGACAACGGACGGTGTAAACGGTCTTCCCGTCCCGCTTTTCCGGGCTTCCCCGACGTTGGCGCAAAATCTTCAGCAGGTCTTCTTGAAAGCTCGGCATCGCGGCTCCTGGTCCCGCTCTCTACCGAGCGCAGGGAGCCGACTCAAACTCCGCTTGGGCGCTGTTACCTCGCGTATTCCAGGTGGCAGCGGCAGCGACCTGAGTTTCGGACCTGTCCGGTGGGGAGGGGTGCCTTGCCGACTTCCCATTGCTGGTTGTGATGGCGCTCACAATCGGGCGATTCCAGCCCATCTTCGGGCATCTTCCAACGTGCGGTCCATTCCTTGCCCAGAGCTTCCCCGCATACCCGGTGAGCAAGCTCGCTCAGCTTGCCGGACCAGTGGGCAACCCGGTATTCATGGGCGCGAAAGACCTGACGCACCTGGTACAGCAGGTCAAAGGTGGTCCGTTCTCCCCGGATGCCTGCCGTTTCCACGATGCCGTTGTTGTCCTCTCGGGTCTTCAAGGCCATCGGAACCAGCGCAAGAAGCTCGGCTTCCATCGACCGGAGCAAGCCTTTCTCGGCATCCAGCCAGCCCATCGCGGCCCGGTGGTAGACTGCCGCCTGTTCTTCCCACTTTGCCGCCGCATCCCGGTCCCCTGTCAGTTCAATGGCTGCTTCCCGGCCCAGCCGGGCGGCTTGCCGGTATACATCCTCGGTAGACCGCGCCCACTCCTCGGACAACGCCCGAAAGAGCGCGGGGATTTCCGTTTGCAGGTCCGGGGCGGTTCCACCTAAGGCAGCATGACGGAAGGCCCGGATGACCTCCCGATGTGCCATGCGCCATGCAGGCGATACCCGACGATGGTACTGGTAAATCGCGGTCCCCAATGCGGACAGGTCAACGGTGCCAGTAGTGGCCCGCTTCCAGTCGTCGGGCACCTTCCCTCCCCGGATTTGCACCTCGGGTTCATAGGCATTCCCCCGCAAAATCTCCAGACGGCGCCACTTGGACCGAGCCTTGGGGGTCGTGGGCACAACCGGGGCAGGACTCTGATCAGTAGGCAGCTTCGCCACTGGGGTCCAGCCCTGGGTATCCAGTGCCCGGTGGGTATCCCCTCCCTCAATGGGGTCCATGCCGATGCGCTTGCGCCGTTCGTTGATGCTGATCACGCCGTTCTTGAGGTCGGTAGAATCAGACTCAGCTTCCTCTTTCTTCTCTTTGCTCGTCTGCTTCTTGTTCCACTCAAAGCTGAACCGGACCCGCTTGCTTAGCTCGGCATCCCCAACCAGCATGGGCATGATCTGGGAGTTCAGCTTGGCCTCAAAAAGCTCCAGAATCGGGACAATCAGCCCTTCTTCTTCGGCTTCCAGTTGTACCTCCGCTGTAGCTCGGGGTGTGGCTTCGCTGTCCCCCATCGTGACCGGTTTCACATGGAAAATACGCCAGACAATCCGCCGTACTTCCCGTACCAGATCCTTCATGTCCAGGTCTTTGGGGGACTTCCGAAACTCGATCCATTCCGCTCCTTGGGCCTGTGGGTTCTCAAAGGTCAGAACGCGGAGCTTTTCATCGTGCCCCCTCATATTTTGCAGGCTGAGGATGGTCTTTTCTGCTGCCTTGCCCGAAATCCCGGAGATGGTCAGAATCCCAGGCGGAACCTCGTCAGCATCGTAGGCGCGCATGAGGTGTTTCGCTTGCTGCATGAGGGTAATCACCTCATGGATCAGCGACTCAATCAGGGGCTTCCCTCCCGGCGCCGTCGTGTTGGGGAATAGGTTCATGTAGGTAAGCTGCTCAGGCTCCAAGTCCACCTGCTGAGCAACCCGGTTGATCTGCTTGTAGAAGACCAGCCGCTGGTGAACGTCCACAATCGGGGTGATGTCCCCCCCGCGCAACACCACCAGTTCGGTCAGGTTGCCCTTGCCATCTAAGACATGCTCCACGGCGCCCGCATCGAACACCAGCAAGTCACGCGCAAACTTAGACAGCCAGTCCTGCCAGGTTTCATTGTCCGTATTGGGCGCGGAAAGGAAGTCTTTGCATTGCTGGGCAAGCTCCAAGGCTTGCTCGTACTCGGGATCGCTCGGGTCCAGGGTGGGTTTGACTTCCCAGTTCCAGGTTGCAATCCTGAGCGCCACCGCGTCAATGGCAGCACGCACATCGGGGACACGGGTATAGACCGTCCAAAGCTCGTCATTAGACAGAAACCGGTCCTGCTCTGCATACCGGTAGGGCATGGCGGACTCAATGAGCGTGGAAAACGCTGCATTTCCCCGACGCTTGCCGCCCCCAGACACATTCCCGGCGGGCATAGAGGACCGAAGGACGGGAACTCCAGAAATGGCACGAACAGTCACAGTCATGGGGGACTCCTAAGGCAAGAAATAGCGGGGTTTGGGGGGGGCTGCATCGCCGGTAGTGGCGCTGTTACAGCTCATGCAGCCCACCGGACCGGTCAAAGATTTCCTGGGCAACCCGAGAGTACGCATCGGCTAAGCGGTAATGGTCTGGGTCGTTGCCTTCTCGCCAGACAAACCGGTTGGCCTCAGGGTCCAGTACCCGAGCCGGCGCGCGCATCTGCTCTGCAAAGCCCGCAATGGTCGCATAATCGGCGGGGATCCTCCGATGCTGGTTGCGAATCTCGTCTAAGGTGGTGTCGAGCAATTGCGTCCGATCCACGGTAATCACATGCTCGTTGTACTCCATCTTGACCCCGAAGCTGTCCCGACCAATCCGGGGCTGGGGATGGAACCGACAAAGCCAGACCGCGCAGGTGCCTTTGTCCGCATACCGATCCCGAAGCTCTTTGGCCTTGCGGGTTTCGGGCTGGGCATCAATCACACACGCTTGCACCCCAAAGCCATCAATCAGGTCGTCCAACTGCTCAAAGTCCGAGATGGCAAGGATGCCACGGGCCTTGCGGGCATAGCCGGAGTAGGTTTCGGCTGGAACCAACTCGTCGATGACCACGTTCAGCACGCTCCCCACGTCCACCCCCATGATCAGGTTTCGTCCTGCATAGACCTCTGGAATGGGCGCAAGGTCATTATACGGCTCGTTCTGGCTGCAAAGCTCCAACATTTCATCCGTCACCCGCTGTCCAGCCGCTTCATAGGGCCATCCCAGTACCCCGCGCCAGAACGCTCGAAGCGCGTTGCTATCGAGTTGCGCTTTGACCCACTCTGCAAAATACTGCCGATATGGCATGGGGGTAACGACGCTGGGGAGGATATCCAGCCGGCTCATGTGAAAGCTCGCCTGCCGGTCGGGGTACTCGGCAACCCATGCGCCCCTCCCAGAGACCGTCCAGGGTTGTCGGCATCGACGACAGATCGGGCGAATGTCCCCATATTCCGGGTGTCCAGCACGATCCCGGTCGCGTGGAACCCAGGTGCCATCGTTTTCCCTGCGCACAAAGTGACTGAGCCAGTCCAGGGGCTGATGCTCTCCACAGCTTGTGCAGGTGTGGAAATACCGGGCACGGGATCCGTCTTTCCAGGCTTTGTGGATGCCCATGTTGGGGGTGCCGGGGTTGGATACCCGGAGCAATTGGGGGGCGCTGGACTCACGCAAGCGGTCTGTGACCTTTGCGACGTTCGACGCATCGCATTCGTCAAGCTCATCCACGATGATCGTGTCTGCCGTGAACTCGATGAAGTTGCTCTCTGAGTTGCTCCCCAGGAAAAGCAAGCTCCCCAGACGCCCAAACCGCTTGCGGCTCAGGCTTCCCCGTCCTCCGGTCTTGCTCCCCTCTTCTCCCCCCGGCGCCCGCATCACATAGGCGGGCACCTCGGACAGAAGGGGGTCCACACGCTCAGACACAAACCGGGCCGTGGTAGCGGTAGTGGGTAGGACATACGCCACAATCCGATCCTCCCATCCGGCCTTGTAGAGCATAAGCTGAATGAACGCCTCGCTGATCCCGGTCTGGACCGCCTTGCAGAAGTCCGCATGGGGGAGCTTGTGAAGCATGGCATACAGGGGGATCAGGTACGGTTTGTCCCGAAACGAAATGGGCGCTCCCCGTCGGTTACGGTGGAACGCCCTTGCTAAGCCGAGAAGGGGGTACTCCGTATGCAGTCCCCCGCAAAGCTTCGTGTGCTGTAGCATCGCGGTCTTTTCGTCCATGCTGCCAGTCTAACGCCAGTTTTCAAGCTGGGCAGGAAGGGATTAGACCTCCCCCTTCTTCAGAACCCACGCACAATCCCCAAGGGCTTCTATCGTTGCCTCATTCAGCGGAACCAGAGCCAGAAGGCGCTGTACCGTCGCAATCAAGGACGTATTTCTCTCTTGAAGCGTCTCCAAACGCCGCTTGTTTGCCCGAAGTTGCCCCTCAAACTGGTCCCGCTCGTAGGTCAACCGCGTCAGGGTCTTGGGCGCGACCCGTAAGGTGAGCAAGGTCGTTTCCAGGTCGATGGCTTTTTCCAGCTTGGGCCGGTATTTGAGGTCTACCGGCTCTGGAGTGGCCTCGATGATGGCAACAATCGAGTTCGGTTTGTTGGGCGGGTCGTTCAAAGCCGCCTGACACTCGTCGGCAAGCTCCCGAATGATGCTGTCCCAGCCCTGATCCGTGGGCTTGGGCGGGTAAATCGTCTTGACGATGGTTCCCCGGTCCTTCGTCCAGCCAATAATGGCCTGACAATCCTCCAAAATGAGCCGGGAATCCCCCCGGTTGGTCTTCTTTTTGCCGATTTTGGCTTGCTGTAGCAGCAAAACCAGCCGCTTTTCGCACAATGCCAGCGAAAGATCGGGTCGAATCCTCCGCTGGTACTGGTCTACTGCATGTTCTGTAAGGCCAATCATCCTTTCCTCTGTGGGATACAGGTGCATCCCACAAAGAAAGGTAGCCGCTCAGCCTCCGAGGATGGACCCCTCGTGTGCGTCCAGCCCGTATTTCTCCCGCAACACCGGCGCGAAGTCCTCCACGATGATCGTGGGTTTCCAACCAGGCCGGGAGGTGCGCGGGTCAGGGCCAAGACCTCGCAAATGGGCCGTCATATCCCGATACCACGCCTCTTTTTCCGCGTCCCCCGGCTTGGCCCCACTCCGGTAGGCGTACTTCATCACCTGCCCCTCACAGAACGCAATCGCGCCCTGTACGCCCAACGCGATGCGGATCTCGTCGATGCACTCCAGCTCGTTGGCGTGCTTGTACCGCTCCGGGGTGTCCACCCGTCCGAGCGCTTCAAGCTGGCTGAACTCAGCCGTCTGGAGCTTGAAGGTGTCCTCTTTCAGCCCTCGGGTTTCCGCTTCCAGGTCACGGTTCTGCGCCTGAGCCTCATTGAACCGCTCCGGGTAGCGTTTCTTGAGCTTGTTCAAGTTGGTTTCTTGAATCATGTCCAAGTCCAACCCGACCGCTTCACAGGTCACAGCCAGATACCACATCACATCCCCAAGCTCTTCATTGAGGTTCACCCGCAGTTCTGCCAGGGTGGCTTGCCCGGTCAGGAACTTGCTCAGGGCTTCCCCAAGCTCACCTGCCTCGGTCAGCATCCCCAAGACCCCATGCAAGAAGGCCATTTCCTTCGGGCTGTAGCTCTCTTTCATGGGCCATACGGAAAATAGCTGGGGAATGATCATCGCCTTGTTGTAGAAGATGACCTTCTTCAACGTGTCCAGATCCCCCGCTCTCGCAGTGAACTGGTCCAACGCCTTGTGCAGCTTCCGCAGCAAGGCACAGGCAAGCCCCGGATCTGCCCGCGTCATCCGCTCGGCTGCTTGCTGGTACTGGTCTTCGGTTGGCTCGGTTCGTTGGACACCGAGCACGTATTCGCGCCACTTCATGTAGCACCTCCACCCCCAAAGTAGCCCGCCGCTACCACCCCGAACTGAAAGCCTATTTGCGCGACCCTGAGTGCCCATCGAATGCGCGTTTTTTCGATTCGTTGTGCAGAGGGCTTTCGGCTGGTCCGGGAGGAGGGGGATAGCTCTGGGGTCGGAGGTCCGATGTCTGAGCCCCTTCCCTTTGATGCCCTGAGTGCCCATACCCTTGAGCATCCCGCCCTGTCCCGTTCGGGGGAAACTGTCTTGCGGGATGACCAGATCGGGGGGCCGGGGGATTCTGCCGACCGTCGCTTGATTCTGGACAGCGCCACCTTGCGTACCTTGCTGGGCATCGCGGAAAACTCCCTCTCTGGACGGGTCGTGATCCACCACGCCGGGGTGCGTCGTCGCCACCTTCGGACCAGCGGGGGGCATGTCTACGAAGTGCTGGTCCTGATCGGGGATCAGCCGGTTCCTGAGTCCTCTGGCTTGTTCAAGTGAACCGAGAGCAACGCCGTCAGGGCCTTGTCCGGGTCCGTCGCACACCCGGCTACCGCAGCAACCCACTGGTGCGCGGTCAAGGTGGTCTGGTAGAGGATGGCGCTGTCTGGGGTCGTGCGTGCCCTTAGGGTGATCTTCACATCCCCATTGGGGAGTCTGTTCAGAAATAGTCCATCACGAACGTGCATGAACAGAGGGTATCACCTGTCCGGGCAAGCTGGTACGCAGCCCTGCAAGCAGCTCAAAGCGGGGCAAGGCGTCCTCTAAGACCCCCGGATACCGCGTGGGTTCCTGCTCAGCTTCCCATGCAGCTTTCTGGGCATCCCAGGCATCTTCACGGCCCATGTAGAAGAACCCCTCGTAGGTCAGGGGTTCTTCTTGTTCCAAGACCATCTGGGCATACGCCGCAAGGGTACTGGCCTCTTGCCGGGTCAACAGGACTTTGTGTTCTTCCGCTGCCTCTACTGCCTCAAAGGCGCTCTCGATGCGCGAGAACGACAGGCGATGCTTGCCGGCCCACAGGTGGGGCGGCTGGTTGAGGATGCGTTCCAACCGGGCCTTGAGCCAGCGAATCAGGTGCAAGGGAAGGCGAATCGGGAAACGGGGGTCAAGCATAAAATCCCCAAAAGAAAGCCGGGATAAACCCGGCATGGACGAATCAAGAGAGTGGTGTGCTTTTTAGTCCACTAAAAATAACGCAGGCGCCACTTGTAGAACCGCAGTAAAACCCGCTCCGGGTGCAACCGCTCGCTGAGCAGGGGCGGGTTGGAGGTCAGTACCAGCCCATGACGCCCGATGCGGATCCACGAGGCTTGCCGTCCGATGCAGATACGCACGAACAGGAATGAGAAACGCCGGTCCTTCAAGGCTGTTCCCCGTATTGCAGGAACCGCTTAGCCGGGAAGACGCGGGGTTTGCGAAAGCGACCTCCGGCAACCCAGTCCTGAGTGATGATGTCCTCGCTACTGCGTTCCCAGGTCCATTCCCGAAGGTGGTTATCGTTGCGGCGGCTGTGGTTGACCACGACCCGCTCACACCCCGGCGTCAGCGCGAATTGCTGAGCGATCAACCACGCCTTTCGTTTGGTCATAGCCCCCTTGAAATAGTCCTTCCGATGCAACATCTTCCAATCTGGACCTTTCGGGTCTTCATAGACTACCGTGGCGATGATGATCCAGACATTGCGCTTCCGATTATGCCGCATGTTCCACCTTCGGCAACAGCCCAACCACCTCGGCAAAGCGGTCCATCGGCATGAGGTTCAGCCACCCTTCCCGAGTGGCTACGAAGTCGCTGTACTTGAAGCTTGAAAGGGAAAAGTCGTTGCCTCCGGACAGGGCAAGCGTCCCCGAAACGATGCCCTTCAATACCCGACGCGCAACCCGCGCTTCTTCCGAGGTGTACACCTTGTCAAAGCCAGCCCACAAAGGATGGTTCTCAGGCAGGATCAGCCCGCAGCCCAGGTCGGTATCCGCACAGGCAAAGAAGCCATCAAACATGGCCGAAAGCTCTCCCCATGCCCGCCACACATCCCCACACCATACCCCGCTGCACATCGACCGACTCCCCGCGCCTTCCGTGGGCGGGTTGCAGTCGTGAAGCAGGATCACCCCACCCGGACGAAGCACCTTCATGCTGTTCTCCACGTCCCGCAAGACCTGCTCAGACAGGTGCAAACCGTCAATGAAGACCAGATCGAACTGCTGTTTGTTCTGGTCAAAGAACGCATCCGAGGTCATGTGGTGCGTTGCGGCTGAGCCGGTGTCGGGGTCTACCCCAACCTTGTTGGCTACGGGAATGCGGGTGAAGGTTTCCCCCCGCTGTACCCCGATCTCCAGATAGTCTTTGGCCCCAAGTTGCTGGGCAAGGGCCGTCAAAATGTCGTAGCGAAAGCGCATGAAAGCCTCCACTTCCAATGTAGCCCTATCCGGCTCTGCGAAGGGGAAGAGTCTGGGGAGATACCTCTTGCTGAGTCTGAATCCCAAGCAGGATCGCTCCCAACTCGTCGTAGTCTTCTTGCAGGGCTGACACGATGTCTTTGCCCGATGCCCGGGCACGAAGCACCCGGTCTGACTGCGCAACCGTTTCTTTGGGCGCGTTCTCCATCAGCTTCGCTTCACGGTCCCTGCGCTGGGCATCGGCGTGCATCTTTTCCAGTTCACGCAGGTCTGTCATCGATACGCTGCGCTTGCCCTTCTCCAGGTCATCTAAGAGCTTATTCTGCGAGAGGTGTAGGATGCGCGCATACCGGGCATTGGCAATAGCGGACTCATCGGGGACGGTGCGGGCCGATAAAATCGCCCGGTCTACCATCTGATTGTGCAGCTTTTGTGCCTCTATGTCCGGGTATGGTACCGTGGAGAAGAACTTCATCGCCTCCCGGTACACGCCTGACATAAACCCGTGGTACTTCCCGGAAAAGGTTTCAATGACATGCACCTTCGCCTCATCCCCCGCAAGGCGAATCGGAAGAACCCGATCCTCCCAGTGGTTCTTCTTCGCCATGCACCGGATGGATGAGTAGGTAATCCCCAGCTTCTTCCCAATGGGAGCGAGCTTGTAGGCCTTGCTGCACGCATAAATCAGGTAAATCGCGTGCTCTCTTGCGCTTTCCCCGCTGATCATTTTGTGGGCGTTGTTGATCTCTGGGAGGTCAATCATGCGAAAATCATAGCCCTATCCCCCAAAAACGCAAACGGCCCTTTCGGGCCGGTGCATCTAAGCGGGGAGGTTTAGAACTCCAGAGTCCGAACCCGGTAGGAAATCTCGTACTTCAACGCGCTGTCCCCAGCAGCGACGTACCACTCTCCGGTGTTGATATGCGCCACAATCGCCGCATTGACCACCGGGACCACCTCAGGAACCGCACGCACGACGGTGTGGTAGTCGGCAGAAGCCGAACCAATGGCATTCCCAGCTACCGCATCGACCACCGCAGCGCCTGAGCCGTTGGTGTACTTGGCTTCCAGGGTATCGCCCGAAGCAGCGGCATCGTAGGCAGCGGTGCCGTAGTCGAGCCACCAGTGGATGCGCTCAACCTCGATGTACTTGCCCGCACCAGGAGCCGCAACCATCGTGACCGGAGAGGCATTGAGGGTGCGAACCTGAGCAGCGGCGATCGTGCCCGTAATGCGAATCATGGGCGCATCCAGCGTCAGGCAGGAAGCCGCAATCACGGTCCACTGGGTACCGTCGTGGCAGAGCAAGAGCCAGTCGTTGGCATCGGCCATCGGAATGTCTTGCCCACCCGGACAGGCGACCTTGTTGGTGCCGATGGCGTGCTTCACGACGACGGTGCGAGCACCTGAGACCGGACGAAGCAATAGCATCTGCTCAGCCGCACCCCCGGCAATGGTGTCCAGGTCGTCGGCTGCAGCGTCGCCTTCGGTGTCGATAGTATGGCTGGCCTGGGTCCGGGTGACGGCGCCGGTGGCGATGGTCAGCTCGGTTGCGGCGGTGGTCTTGTAAGTGTTGCCGCTCTGGGCACCTGCCAGCAAGTCAGCCATAAACCGCTGGAAGACCAACGCGTTGACCCCAACCGGGTTGGCAAGCACAGCAGCGGAGGGAAGGGAAAGACTGGAAAGGGCGGTCATGGGAAGCTCCTTGCCTGCCCATACCGCCCTTTTGAGGTCCGCTACAATCTCGTTCTGCTCGCTGTTACCCGAGGAAATCTGCCTCTCGGTCAATGAGCTTGCGGTACTGCTTGAATCCAGCGAAATTCCCGTCGTATTCAGCCCCATCCATCGCCATGGCCACATGCTCAAAGGGACTCATGTGTCCTGCCATGTACAGGCGGTTGTACAGCTTTTCGTCGTCGCTCGGGTCACGGCGCCCATCGTGGGTAAGGTAAGACACCCGCGCACAGCGCCCGATACAGACCTTGATTTGCTGGTCCGGGTGGAGGCTGGCGTCTTCCGGCTGGGCAAAAGGCTTGTGCCACTCCCCGACCCGCAGCGACTCGGGGACGCTCTTCAACCATGCGAGCTTCATCCGCATCGCAAGCTCTCGGAACTCCGGTTGGGCGTCCTTGTGGATGCGCTGGTTGAAGAAGTTGCTCCAGTCGGTTGCCGACAGGATTGCCGTGTGCCACAGGTACGGCTCCAACAACCGGTTGGCCCACTGTTTATGCGCCCCAATTGCAGCCATCTTCCGGGCTGCTTCCAGGGCCACGCCCATTCCAGCAAGCCAGGCTTCCCGCGCCGCGTCCTGCCCGGCTATGTCCAGGTTCTCCCCCGCTTGCATCCCCCGCTGGTTCTTGCCAAACACGGCGGGGATGAAGGGGTTGCTCTCCACTTCCCGGATACGCGCCTCGATGGGGATAGCGCGGGAGCTGGCAGAGTTGCGGGACAACATCCGATGGGTATTGACCTCTGCCAGAATGAACCGGGGGAAGGTCACAACGAAGGTGGTGAGCCGGCAACCGGCTGGGTTGCAGGAGTCTGCGAGGATTTCAGCTTTGTACATGGGATCTCCTATTTGATGCTGTAACGTTGTTCTAACAGGGCTTGAATGGCCGTAATCCACCGTGCGTGGTGGGGAGCCTGAGAGCGATGGCGCCATTGTTTGTGGTGTTGAAGTAGCAGCTTAAGCGCGGCGATCTTGCGTTCCTCAGGCCAGTGATTGCACGCATAGGTCGCGTCAATGGCGGTAAACTCGGTATCCGGGTCCAAGTTCTCCCACGGACAGCGACGATCAGGGCGTAAACTCATGCGGCCCCCAAGGCAGCGCGACAGCCAGCCAGCAATTCCAGGTAGGTTTCGGGGATGGGGTGAGTTTCCCCTCTGACCTCATAGAAGCCAAAGGTAAAGAGCGGAAGATGCTCGCGAAACTCAACATAGAGCGCGTCCGACCGTAGGTAAGCCTCTCCGGTGCGGGCCATCCCCCGGACGTGGTATTTCGCCTTGATCCCCAGGTCACGAGACAGTTTTTGCAGCATGGCCTTGACTTGATAGGGGTTGTTGATCCAGACCGGGGGATGGGGCGGATTGGGTGTCAGGTAGTGCAGGTCTTTGGGGTCAAAGACCTTGCGCGCAAAGCACAGGTGTGCGGGCTTTTTCCCTTTGATGCGGGGCTGGGGCGGGGTAGGTTGCCCCCATTCTTCCAGCTTCATATTGCCCCCAATGCCGCTTGAATCGCCTTTCGCCAGCTCTGCATGACCTCGCCCTTCTCGTAGAACCACCACCGCTCTGTACAATGCAGGTCAAGCCAGCCCCGTTTGACCGCTTCCAGGTTGTTTCCCGACTCAGAAGCCCACAAAAGAACCGCAAGCTCTTTCCCGAGGGTCATACTCATAGGCCAGGGCCATGTCAGCTTGAAACTGCGGGTTATGTCATATTCCTTCATCCGCAGCCATGCTTCTTCCAGAAAGACCCGCTCAATCTTAGCGAAGGTCTCGATAGGAATAGAGGCCCGGACGCGCCCTGCTTCAAGGGTCTGGAGTACCTGCCCATCCTGGGAGACAATCGCATCCCCATACCATGCAAGATGCAAGGTATCCCCTCGCTTGTGCAGCAAGAAGCCAAATGGGTGCTCGTCAGACAGGATGCCGAGACCAACGACGCGGGCGGTACTAAGACCTTGTAGGTGGCGAGGGAGTTGCATTTTCTTTCTTTTTGAGGCGAGAGATCTGAATGTAAATCGCAGCTACAGACGTACCGAGTTCAGCCGCAACTTGCTTAGCAGGCTTCTCTTTTACCAAGAGCTTCAGTCTGCTATTTTTGTCCGCATCCCACTTGTACGGCTTCCTTGCGCCCCTTGGCCACTGACAGGGCCGGGATGGCACATGGCGCCCCACCCCTCGCAGCGCCTGAGCGATCAGGTACTTCGACAAGCCAAACCATTCTGACGCCTGTTTGAGCGAGCTTCCTGCATCAAACATCACTTTGAGTTCAGCAAGCTCATTGTCTGTCAAAGGAATAATGCCCATCATTCTGCCAGGAGTTGAGCAAGTTTCTTGTTGCGCTTGACGATCCAGTTGAGCTTGTCAAGCATGATTTGGGGGTCTGAGGTTTCCATTTCAAGTGCTTCCTGCACATGAAGGCGGAAGTCGTTTCCCTGTGTGGCCCGAAGCACCACGGCCTGTATCGCTTCCCGACGCGCATCCGAGGTGTCCGCGCAGCCGAGCAAGGTACTGAGCTGGGTAAGCTCCTCTTGCATCTCCAAGAGCTTGCTTTCCAGGATCAGCACCCGTCCGATGGGTTGCTGGGGGATCGGGTGCCCGTTCAGGCGCGCTTCATGCTCTCCAAGCAGGTTGGCGCGCTTCAACGAAGCATAGTGCCCAGGGCAGACTTCCAACGCCCGTTTGTTCTTATTGCACCCCCGGATGTGGCAGATGCTGTTCTTGGCGGCGGTGTTGAGCGGGAAGTCATGGATGGTCAGACCATTTTCTTCCTGGATTTGAGCAGACGGCATGAAATACTCCTTGAGGGCAGAGAAACAGGTATTGATGATTTGACGGGCACGTTCTCGGGAAATGCCCCATCGTGCCCCAATGACAGCCAGGGTTTCCCCACCTTCGGGCTTTCCTTCCGCGTGGTTCATCAAGAGATCCCATTCCCGGTCAGAAAACAGGGGACGGGCCTCCAAGAGCTTGTCCGTGAAGTTGTCGAGGATGATCGAATCTTCCGGGCTGGGAGTGGATGAGATCAGGGTATCCAGCAAGCGCAAGTCTCCCTTCTCTCCCAGCGGATCATCCAACCGGACTGCCGCTTGACTCATGCCCCCTATCGCAGCCCGACCACAGTTCATGGTCACGTCCAAATCGTCGGTGCGTGCCCGGTCCATCATCACCCGCGCCCAATGCTTAGCATAGGTACCAAACTTGATGTCCCGATCCGGGTCAAACCGGCGTGCAGCTCGGTAGGTACCGATGAGCGCAGCATGGTAGGCATCGTCAAAGTCGATGCCCAGGGTTTCCCCCCGGATCTTGGCTTGCTTGCGTACCCACCGATCGGCAATCTCCACGACACGCCAGTAGAGCTTGCCAGCCTCCTCAGCTTTCTGCTTGAGCCGGGGGGGGAGCGCGTCCGTGACCAGCTCCAGATAGACCGGGGAAGTCTTTTCGTGATGTTGCGGGTTGTGATAGCCCTTCTTGCGGATGAAGGCCACGAGAAGGGTGTGGGTGTCCGCATCGATCCCAGCAATAACTTCCTGGTCAATGCGGCGGGCCTTGTGGATCAAGGGCCGGATCTGGTCGGTCCAACGAACGGGGTGTTTTTCGCACATATCGAAGGGTAGCCTCTTAGTTGGCC
>JACCDR010272693.1_pt1 | contig 21071 bp, 31 predicted proteins | sample 7446431 | NCBI WGS metagenome assembly JACCDR01 (sample SAMN15323443, study PRJNA562643) | freshwater metagenome | isolation source: river surface water | place: USA:Blue River Watershed | collected 2017-08-17 | reverse complement strand
CGGTCATAAAGATAGCCGCTTCATAAGTACAAATATTACCTGCAATTATTGGCAAGGAAGGATACCTTGCTCTTAATTTTTCAACCGCTGTTTGAACTTGTATATGATGACCATGAGCAATATCAATACAAATTGACGCATATTCTCCAGCCCGTCGATCAATATAGTCAAAAGCAAACTCAATTTCGCTAGTTGAAGTACCAATTGAGATACATTCGCATTGCAATGCTTCTTTCATACGTTCTTCATTAGAAGCGTAAAAACGATGAAGAATACCTAGTCCACCATATCGCCTCATCCATATTGACATATTAGCATTAGTAACGCAGTCCATATTAGCTGAGATTAGAGGTGTGGCCAACTTTAATCCCGGCAAAATTTCTACTGTTGTATCATAATGTTCTGGCATTCTTGAACTAAGAGTAGAAAAACGAGGAGCCAATGTTATGTCATTGAAAGACAAGCATGATTGACTAGTAAATTCATAATTAGCCATTAAGAATATTCTCCAGAATCTTATTTAGTTCTGTATTCTTACGATCAATAGTCACGCCTTGGTTATCAATTTCAAAGCAACGCTCTTGAGGAAAGATATACGTATCAAGTGCTGTTTCAGAAATAACTTGTCGATTTAGAGGGTTTCGACGTAGACGAATAATATATGTGTTGGGGCCTTGCAGGTAATCAATTTCGTTGGGGAACCTTACATCAGTAATCAGTGCAATATGGGGCCACTTTGCCGCTTTAATAGCATTAGCTGTAGCCGCAACCCAACAGTCGGGAAAGAATTTGCGACAAATGAATGAGCCGAATACTTCCATTACTTCGCGGCCAGTCATTAACGTATCATCTTTAGCATTAACTGCTTTACGAATCACATCAATCTCTAGCGGTTCAATAGGTAGTTTAGACCAACGCAGATGAGTAAGTTTGTCTTTGTCGGCATTAGTGCCATAGCAAGATTGATATGGAACTTGAAATACATTGATCAGAAAATCCTTGAGCGGCTTAGCAAAGCTATAACGCTCCTGCTGAAAGTCGCCCTGATATTTATTATTAAGCTGATAGCTAATATGATCTGCAGCAGTATCTTTGCCGGACTGAGCTTTACCGCAGATGAGGATAATTTTTGTATGCTTCATATAGAGTTTTTTGTACTTGATCTGGCGACATTTCGCCAACATCGACCTTAATTAGATGACGTAAACTAATGACGTCAAAATGCTTTGTTAGTTTGCCACCGATTTTATCTTCCGACAACGTACTGATTAGTCCAGCATCATCTGGATCTAGCATGAGTACTACTGTTTTGATCTGTAAGTTCGTTAAGAGCTTAATCTGTTCTTCACCAATATCTGTACCAAATGATGCAACCGCATTGTAAATACCCGCTTCATAGAGTCGCCAAACATCCAACGGCCCCTCAACCAATATTATTGTCCCATTCTGAACATGGTTTTTAGCAAAATGCAAATTATATAAACAGTCGTGAATTCTTAATGTTTTTGGTCCGTGTAACCATTTGATATTCGATGGATACATTGCTCTACCGCTATAACCAACGAGATCAGCAGTATCATTGAATATAGGTAAAACAGCACGACGATAAAACGGAGAGCGAACATTATTGCACTCAAATGCCATAAATGCTGATATTGTCTGTTTAGAGAAACCTCTCTTTAAGAAATACCGTGATTTAAAACTTTGTCTAAATAGACTGTCTGTAGATAAAATCTTATTCTTTTTTTTGACAAATGAGGTTCGATTAACTGAAGAGCGTTTAATCGTATCAGTATGAGTCACACCTAGATATGATGCTAAATCATTAAGCGAAATGCCAATTTCTTCTTGACAATTATAACTAAAACAGCACCAAGTGTTAGAAAGAGGATTGATAATGCAGTTTTTATCAGCTCCCCCATGTACAGGACATGGAATACGGCATTTGCCCGTAATTCCTAACATATTGAATAATTCGCTCATATTTCAATATTTTCATCGCCAGTTGTACTTTTCGACATTTGTATTGAAGAAGCTTGGACTGAAGTATTCTTTGGTCCTTCTAATACTGTAGCTTTAGAACGATCAAAATGACAATTGATATATTCTTTGGCTCTTAGTCCCGGACCATAACGAGCGTCTGTGACAATCATCTTGACATTACCATTAGAGATAGGATCGGCAATTTCATCTTCCGGACTCTTATTCTTTAGAATACAGAAGCTTGTACAAAGCCAAAGAATACGATCTGAACCAGAAATGGCAGCACCATTTTCAAGATCAATGCCGTCGCGATTAAGCTGAACCATAGCTAAAACTGGCAGATTATGCTCAACGGCAAAATTATGCAAGTCGGTTACATACTGGCCAAGATACTGATATTCTTGATGTTGCTTAAGCTGCCCAAGATCCATTGTCTTAATATAGTCTAGGATGATAAGGCATGGGTTCGACTTACCATTTACGTCAAATCCTACGGTCTTGTGGACCCATTTACGGGCAATTGCAATGATTTGATGATGACTTAGACCTGCAACACTCTTATATGAGATAGGTAGATGCTTAATAGTATTAGCTGCTGTATCTACTTTCTTTTGCATTACTGGCGAATCTGTAAATCGAGCCTGTTCAATCTTGTCAATTTCTGTGTCTGAAAGGTTGGCAAGCATCTTTGGTAGCAACCCATCAATCGTCATTTCTGTATCCAAGAAAAGGACAGGAATATTAAGTCTGGCAACATTGAGGGCAACCTGAGTATTAAAGGTTGTCTTGCCGAATTTCGGTCTAGCACCAAAGATAGCAACGCCGGGACTTCTTAATCCACCGCCAAGCACTGAATCTAGGATGGGAAATCCAAGCGGAACACCAAGAAACGACCCCTTATTGGCTACAATATTTTGTAGCACATTATCTACCTCATCCTTCATCTCTAAGATATCAACATTGGCATTGACGAGCTTATTATTAAAGTTAAAGATGCGACTTTCAATTAAGCCAATAGTCTCCATAACTGGATTAGAGAGATCAGCATTCTCTAGATCACTAATAGCTCCTTCCAGCTCAGCTTGATATGCTCTATAACAACCAAGGCGACCAATATGCTTCGCTTGCTCGATTGTCTCAGTTAAAGTAACATTCTTAGTGTTTAAGTCATAAAGATACTCATCTATATTGTACTTCTTAATTAGATCTTCTGAGACTTTGGCGGCTCGAATCTCTTTAAGAATAAGATCTGGAGTAAACATCAGAATCTTGTTCTTAACTAGAGAGCCAACCGCTTCGTATATCACATAATGATAAGGCTGACTAAAATCTGTACTTTGAATAAGACTATTTACATCATAATAGCCCGGCTCACCATGTTTAAGTAAACCCAGAATCACTTGTTTTTCTGATTCAATATCAAACAGTTGTTTTTTAGGAGCTGGTTTTTTCGGTTGCATAAATAGGTAGACAAGTAGGGCATAACTTGACAGATTCAAGTTTACCTTCAAGTTTAATTGGTGTAGCTGCGACAGAATCGGCAAATTGTCCGCATAATTCGCATTGAAGCTGATGACTAGGTACTACTTCTTTCTTACTAGTTTTAGTAGGCTTATCATCTTTAATTAAGGTCAGAGCTTCTTCTAAAAGACTTTTTACAGAACGCTTAGCAATTTTAACATCAATACCGGTCATTGCCTTATAACCTTCCGCAACTAATGACCAATTTTGCTGCTCAATTCCTGTCTGAATTTTTTCTAGTGGTGACATAGGATTTAATAATCATAGCGAGCTTGATTTTGACGTGCCCTAGCTAAAGTAGTAAGCGAATCAATCATCGTATTAATCTTTAACGATAAGAAGGCCACAGTTGTCATCATAATCTTTAATTCAGCCCGCTTTTCTTCAGCTTTAGCTGCCTCTGGATCATTATAGCGAATAAAGATTTCTTTTTCTTTGAGGGTAAAACCATCAGCTGACTTAATCAGTGTTCCAAGTCGCTTTTGAACAACGCCTTCATAATATTCGAGCTTTGCACTAATAATGTTTGTTTCGCTCGTAAGGAACATCGCATAACTGGCAAGAATTGTCGCATTAGTCAACAACTCAATTGGATCAGTGTGCATAAGCCGATCATACGAATTACATAGTGCAAAAATTTCCGAAACTTTTTCTGGTGCCGAAAATTCTGGCAGATGTAGCTCTGCTTTTAATAGTACAATATCTTCTTTAAGACTCATAATTCATCTACTGCTGTAATGGCTTTAAGTTCAATTTCATTAATCTGGCACCATTTAGCCTTATTATTATCGCGTACTTTAGATTTAAAAAAGTCGGCTTTAGATCCGTGAAAATGCGGCACAAATTCATCATGCTGGCGACCTTGCACTTCAATTGCAATACGTCGTGATGGAATAAAGAAATCGAGATAAAATCCGTCCGGCAGATAAACTTCCTCAAGAATAACATCACGAGGATATAACTCTTTAAGACGCTGACCTACCTGAAATTGGATCTTACTACGGCATGCTCCTTCACTTTTCATTGGGTGCTGCGAAGGCCGAATATCTAAATTAAACTCGCGACCGCTCAATTGTTGTAGCCACATTACGTCACCTGTTCTGATAGTGCTGCATCTACTATTTCATCAGTAATGATAGCACACTCGTCATACGTCATCTTAGACCAATCAGATCTATTAGAGCGTGAAAAATTATGCCAAATAATAGCACAATCTACTTCGTTCGGTTTATATCCAGTTTTCCATTTAACTACAGATTGAAAGAATTCAATATCTCCAAAATGCTTTTGTAAATATTTAGCACTGAATTCTCCAATATAACGTATGTCATAACGACTCATTTGTAATAAATGCACAACGGTCGCCTGAAATGTAGCAGCTAATATTGTATCTAGTTCTTGTTGAGTATTAACTGAGCGAGGCGTTCCTACTGCATTTGCTTTATTAATAGCTGTCGTCGGAATTTTGTATTTATTCTTGACCAGAATATGTTTACCATCGGCTAACATTTCTCCATCAACAACATCTCCGATCTGGAATGTTTGTGGTGCCCTAGAACCAAAACCAAAAGTTGCACTATCTGGCTCCGGCAATACTTTGAGTGTCTCTGTTAATACAAACATCATGGGATGAATCCTCCAAATTTTACAGATTGACAATCAGAACCAAAACGTCCTGACTTAATTTCGCCTCTAGCACATTCGATTAAATTAGCTTGCTCAAAATCATTTAATTGATTAAGAAGAATTTCTTTGTTAGTTTTGCAATCAAACAGCTTGATCGAATCTACATCATTATAAGGTGCGGGTCGCATAGTGACCTCAACTTTAACTTCTTTCAGTTGAGTACCCCATGTGTCGCCATTTGATAGAATGGCCATACTTATTACTGTAATGAATGAGAAATTTTTCATAAACAGCTCCACTAGGACTCGAACCTAGAATAACAGCTCCAAAGGCCGTCGTGTTACCAATTATACCATAGAGCTACAACGTTTACAGATCGCGATCATCTGTTATATTACCAACATGGATTAAGAGAACTTGAATTGATTCGCGTTCTTCTTCACTCATCACTTTTTCGTCTACAAAAAATTGAGTTACGCCAGATAATTCTGACTCAGTCATGCTAAAACCATCATCAACTAATATCCCAAAATGCTGCTTTCCGTCATCTGTAAGAGGAAAAGGATTTCCGCTTACATATCCTTGCTGTGCTAGAATTTCCATCAAGCCCAGCACATATAGCATACATTTCATATCACGCGGTATTTTTAATTCCATTCATTCAGCCCTTGTTTTTAAATACTTTTCCCATGCCTTATCTGCTAAGAAGATTGCATCTTCCATCATATGATGTTCGCTTAATTTATCATGTTCGCCTCGACTACAACAGTCATCGTATTCTTTAGCAGTTAAAGTCGCTACAAAAATGACAATATAGTGAGCTTTAAATTGTGCTTCGGTCATACGTTTATCGCTCATGAAATTTCATTAATCTCCGCGTCCGATGGAGTACGGCACATTTTTTCTTGTTCTGCTAAACGAATACGTTTAGCAACAATCTCTTCTTCTGTCATACCGCGTAGTCGGTCCATGCGTTCAAAGAATGCAACAAGTTCTTCTCGGGTATGCGGTACAAATTCTTTCAAAGGTATTGCTGACCAGTTAGTATTATGCGGTAAACATTTTTCACAGCCCATGGCATTGCATGAAGTTGCACCGCAGCATAAAAAGTATTCGCTCACGCACTGACAAAGATCGCACCAAAAGTAATGATGTCTAGAAGTGGACATCTTTAACGTCGCCAATACTTCTTAAGCTTATCATCTACGATGAATTCAAGTGGTGCAACAAATTCGCAGCTAATTACAGTACTAGTGACACCCATCACGCCTGTAATTGATACATCAAAAGAATCCTTGGCGTCTTGCTCATTTTCAGCAACAACAAATAGGGTTTTCTGATATACTTCAGCATTTGGCACAACAACGCAACTATCCACTACAAGTTTATAGATATTATATGATTTCATAATTTGTCCTTTAAATACCAGAGATAGGAATCGAACCTACAAAGACTTATTTGTATGCGGGGTGTTTACAGCACCTTGGACTCACCACACTGTCCAACTCTGGCTTGGTTTTACTCTAATTCTACCATTTCTCCAAGACGTGTACCGGGCTTACGCTTTGGCCGTGGCTCTGGAAATGTTGGATTGATTGGAGGATTATGAGATGCATAACACGCTCTTTTAGCTCTTTTAGCTGCTTCATACGCCGCCTGTTTAGTTGCTTCTCTGTCTGGATCTCTAGGATTGTCGTGATATCGCTGATTTGCGGCAGCAATAGCAGCCCAGTAATTATCCCAGCATCCCTGAACATATCTTTCGATAGGTGTCATTGGTGGTAATGAGGGCACAAGATTATTTTGATGGTTAAATTCTAAACAAAAAGCGATGATAAAGATTAAAAGGTTCATATTTCTTTCTATTAATAATGGCTTACCGAATCAATTTCTCTAGCAGCAATTTCGTTGTAAGCCTCTGGCTTAAGATGGAAATGATCTGTCTGAGAATTATACCAATTGTTAGCAAGTAATTCTGTTACACTAATAAGTTTGCTTTGTAAACTAACAGAAACATTTGGACCGACTAATTGTTGTGACGCAATCTCATAATCTTTGAGCTTTGCATCATTAGGTTCGGAAATAGGATGCGGCAAGGATATAATAAAATAGAGCTGGCCGGTTGGTTTCTCCAAAATACGCCACGCCTCTTTGATTCGATTCTTAATAGCTGTGATGTTGTCTATATATCCTGCTGCACTGTCACCGGGAAAGTGTTGATTGATCGAAGTGCGAGATTCGTGCCGATCATTTAAACCAAGAGCAATTCTTACAATTGTAATTCCGCTTTCATCCTGAAGCATAGTAGCCGATTTTAGATAATCGGCAATGACAGAGATTGGTTGACTATATAAATCTTCTGCAACACCAGTTGAACTCTTACCACCACTACCATACATAGTATGCACTGCAAATCCAGACTGGTGCGAAGGTGTTTCTACACGCATCCAAGAAAAAGCTAGGGGGCCTGATGTTTGATTACGATCATCATTATAGTTAAGAACGAATTCTAATGGACGTAAACTATCCCAACTTTCAACGACCATTGCTCCAATATTTCCAGCATTTACGCCGTTATTCGTGGAAATTGGAACGCTCCAAGTTTGGCCTTGATATGGAGCATCTCCAAATCTACACCAAGGTCTAAATATTCCTTCTCCATAATTATAAGTCGCATACTTAAAGTGAAAAATATGTGTCTTGCCTACATCAAGTGGGCTATCGTGTTCAAGCCTAATTCCGATAGGTCGATCACACTGTTCATTTTCTGCTAAAGTCAAAGTGACATTTGGTTCAAATTTAGTAGCTGCTGGAGCATCAAGCAGAAGATCGCTGGCCTCTTTGCCGAAGATATAATCTGAGTATATTCCCTGAGCGAGCGTATTGCACTTGTAACCAACACCAGCTCCAAGCCCATCATTTTCTCCAGCAAAATGTAGCCCTGTAGAATAAAGGCCGTAACGCTTGGCTAACGCAGCAGCGTAACCACCATCAAAACCGTGGCCGCCAAATAATTGGTTAGAGTCCCCAATCATAATAACATCGCACCGATGCTTAAGTCCCTTATCGAAAAGAGACTGTCCTGTTGCCATTGTTGTGGCAGCCGCCATTATTAGAAGTGATTTAACCATGATTAACTTTCGGAGTAGACAAGAGATGTAAATACATAAAACTCATAGGCTGGCCCATTAGTTTAGATCAGCTACTTAATTATACGCCGAAAGATATATGGTCGCCCACTTTTTGTCATTTCTTGCCTTTATGTACCTAACTCTGTGTCTTACAGTCATTTACCGCTTCTTACATGAATAAGAAAGCTGTATTGGACTCCCGAGAATAAGGCGGGTTCCCGACTTTTCACACGATTTTTCAATCTTTTTGCAGCCGATAATTAAGCGGCTCGTCCGCCGTTGCCGATTATAGCGTCCGCCGGGCGTATATTGATGATTTAAGAATATTCTAAGACAAGAATCTTGTGATGCGAAGCAGCTTTTACCCCAATTAAATACTTACCTATATGAGTCTTTTTATTAAAAAGTGCTATACCAATGGGCCTTTCAGATGAATAATAAAAATCAGCCCCTAAATCGAATGTTACTTCTGGAAAGCAAGGCAGATAAGCGTTCCGTATAATATGACCATATTCTTTATTTGTCAAATAAATATCATTAATATTTGCGTCAATTAAATCAGAAAAATCAAAAGCAAATGTATGATGATCACTCATGATTTTTAATAGAAATAAAATAGCCGCTGTATAGTTTCCATTAAATTCTTCTGTATTTCTCCAGTTATGATAATCATAAATAGTCAGTAACGATAATAAATATTCAGTATCGCTATACTGTTTATCTGTCACTTGTGAATATTCAATTTTATGCAAATTTGTCGCTGCACTATAATAACCTAAAATTAAAGAGGATTCATGCCAAGTAGACGGAGAATTTGAACAATGAATAAATGCGTTAGTCCACCATATTGGTGGCTCTGATGGTTTCTTAGGATAATTCAAACGACACTCGCCTTTTTAGTAACTCAGAACAATTAATGAAGCATTGTTGCGTAAAGACTTTCCTACTAAATAACGAGCTTTCATTGTTATTCTATTTAATAAGACAATTCCGTATGCCGATTCGGTCAAAACTGAATTTGAGGATAACCCCAACACATGTTCCGGCATAATATCTAAGTTAGTCGTCGCTTTTATTGTATAATAACTTTCGATATGAACTCGCATATTATCTAAACTTGTCTCTGTCAAATCACACAGGGCGGGCGAACCAGACAATTTTTGTAATCGGCTCAAAATAAATAAAACGGCTGCCACATACTCAAAATTATTGCGATCTAATGATTTCCACTGTTGATAATTGTTTTGAGTAAGTCGTTCTATAAGATATTTTCCGTCATAGTATTGTTCGTTAGAAATTACATCATATGATTCATTTCCATTAATTTGATGTAAGTAACCATACGCGTGTAATAAAAAATCGGCAATTGGATTGTATGCCACCTCTCTGATATTAGCCATTAAAACATTCTTCCACCATGTTGGTGGCTCTGTAGGCTTATTTTCCAAAATAAAAGAAATATCGCTCATAATTAATACTCAATAACTATATATTTAAAGAAAAGTGATTAGACGATATACATACGCATCATTTTTATTGCTAAAATTTTCGCTCTCACATAGGTTGTCTTTTACATCAGAAGTTAAAAGACGGCTAAAAGGACTAAAATAAAACAAACTACCAGCGTAATCGTTAAACACACGATTTTTATATTTAGTAAAATTTTCTGAAATATTGCGAGGACATAATTTAGACTTAATCTTTATCATTTGTAGCTCAGCATCCGTTAAAGTAATTACTTTGTTATGCTGCGAAGTAAAGACAAGTCGTTCGCCTTTAATGTTTTTTGCTCTTAACACAAGACGCAGATAAATTCTGGCTCGTTCTTCACTATCAACAGGCGTACATTGTATCATCTCAGTAATCTGATTAAGATCACGGAGTATTTCATTGTCCGGTATAAATTCTTCATTCAATATAAATTGATTGTTAAAATACGTCTGAAAAATATGCATTAATTGTGATGCTGTTTCATTATGAGGATCTCGCTCTGGATCTTTAAATGTATGAAAAAATCTGTTAAGTTCTGGATTAATATAATCCCATCTAGTATAACATTCTTTCTCATACGCCGACTTGTAATAGCATTTTATACAACCACATGGACGACGAGAACCATTAAAAAACGTGGAGAAATTAATTTTAGTAAAGACCACGTATTACTCCGTATTGATATTTAACAGATGCGTGAGGTTGAATACAAGTCAATTGATCAGTGGCATAGCCATGAATTAAAATCGGACTATGACTATATACAGTCAAAATTAAACCAGCAAATCTATGTTTTAATTGCAAATTGATCGGCAGTTTGTGTAGCACCGCCGTCTTTTTTTGCGTGATTGACCGAGCAATAACGACTTCATTAATATTCTTTTCAGTCAAATGCCATGATCCTATATTCCACAAATCATTTGGCAAATTATATGAAAAGTTCATCAGAGGGTGAAAATACTGAGTATACTTTTCAATGTGCTTTATAACGGGAGCTAAAAACATCGGCTCCATACATAGCTCATGATACACTGGCTTATAACTTTGTTGTTCAAGATCGCGAATATAATCGCATATCCACAAAGTGTCGGCTATGACTTTTTGATAATCATTATGTTGTTTAATAGTTTCTACCGGAATTCTTCCCCCAAACCATGGTACAATTTCTAAACAAGCATCAACTAAATACTGAAAGATTGAATTGGCTTTCAATGAAGGTCTAGCATACGTAAAATGTTCATCAAGAGAATATTTTCGCATTATTTAGTCCTGTAAACACCATAGATAGTTCCAGCACTTTTTCTCACAAGGAAAATTGGTGTGTCAAGTTCAAATTCATTAATATGCTTGGTTGGATCGTAAATAAGATATCGACCATAACAAGTAAATATAGCATCACCTGTTTCTACATTCAGGTCGCTAAATTTGCCATTTTCAAAAGCGATACTCGCCTCTGAGTTAAGATCGGTTCCTATGAAAAACTTAATCGGTGAGCCAGAATATGGCCAATAAGAAAGTCGCCAAAAATGTATGTCGCGGCGTTTTTCTAAATAGCTTATATTCCAACCTAAGTTATCCGAAGTGTTTATACCATATACAATGCTAAAATTCTTTGTCTCTACAGACGAAATAATTTCAGATTGATTATCAACAACTTCTTTAGATATACGAGCAAAGACCACTGAAATAGCGGCCAGAGCAAGTGCTAAAATGAAAATACCAATTAGTAATTCGATTAAAGAAAATGCTCTTCTCATAAGTTGCTGTGAGCAATTTGCATGCTCAATTCAAGTAATAGCGTGTTATATAAATTGTAGATAAATAAAATGATATATAACTTTAAAAATTCAATAGATACTTTGTGGCCACGCCATATCTAAAGTTGCTATTCTTTGCGGTGTTACTCTTTTACACCCAACAGCAAACCTGTTACTTTAAATCCGCAATTAAGCGGATAGTACTTTCCATCAGATGATCCCACATAAATAGCGGGTCAGCCTCAATTTCAGACCATTCTCCATAGGCTACGATGAATAAACGATTACCGATTAAACTAACCGGCGTATTCACTTCAACCTTATATTTTGTGTCACGGTTTTTAAATTTGACCAAAATTGGTCGAGTAAATGCACCAAACATCATTCCCTATGACTCCGCACATAAATCACAGTTGAAGTTGCAAGAATGCCAGCAAGTAAGCCGGCAATAAAATCAGTAATACTTTCGCGTTGATTTACAACAAGTTTAACTGGCTCCGCTAGATTATTCATTTGCTGCGGGCTTAGATTAGAAACAGTCGCTTCGCCCGCATATGTAATCAAACATAAAGCGGCTACAGCTACAAAAAGGACGATCAAACGATTAGTAAAATGGGTTGTATTCATAATAAATCCGCCTCATGGCGTGCCGATTATAGCACGGCGGCGGCTGAAATTGACTGATTGGCTAACTATTCTTTCAAGTTATTTTTAATAAAAGATGCACAGCCTCTTTGCATTTGTTAAATACTTCAGGATCAGCTAAGTATGTAGTCACACGATCTTGACCTTGAAACTTAGGAAAATTACCTTCAGCGTCTTTTAGCGTGTCCACTTCTACTTTATACCATGACCCAGCCATACTTAATAGACCAAATTCAAGCATAACATTAAACAGGTCGGTTTCTTTACAGCAAGCACGGCCATAACGAATCGGAATAATGACTTCTGCGTCAGGAGCCCCATCGGCTACGGCTTTAACCTTAAACTTACTGTCTTTACCAATACTTTTTTCTTCCTTTTTAACCTCGCTAGAACTAGTACACATGATCCAATTGGAAGCAAAATACTGAATGGCATTGCCGCCGACTTCTCTGAATGGACTTCCATATCCGGTAGGATTAGCCTGCATGTGAGTAATAGTAATCAAGTTAGATTTAGTTGGATGAATCAGCGGGGCCGTCTTTCTTAAGAACTTATACATGAGCTTAGGAATATTGGCTCGCTGCTGATCTTGCATATCACCGCTAATCTCAGTTTCGCTAGACAAAGCAGCAAGACTGTCCAGAATGATTAAGCTGCCGGGATCGTCTTTTAGAATAGTCTCAATCACGCTCAAGATTTGCTCAGCAGTTAGCAGAGTCTCTTGGCTAGAACGGATGATGTTAAACATAGGAGTCGCCGGATTTAATCCTGCAACACAGTCGAGCAACGCTCGCTGTAAACGACCTTCCGCATCAATGTAATAAACGTGCTTGCCTGCTTTCTGAAATTCCGCCGAGATACTCAAGCATAAGCTTGACTTACCAGACTTAGTTAGTCCGCTAATGTGTGTGATTGTACCCTCCATAATCCCACCATTAAAGGCAAGATCCAAAGAGGTTAATCCAGTCGAAATCTTATTTCCTGTGCTTTGTTTAAGAATGTTACCATCAAATGCGATACCGGGAAATTTCTTATTAAGATCATCTAGGATAGACGACCCAACGCTTGCTGCTACTGTTTCTTTTTCTTTTTTAGCCATTATAAACCTTTATTAATGCGGTTATTCTTTGCCGCATTAGATGCTACCACTTTTCGCTCAATATACTCCAACTTATTGTCAACCTTCTCTAATTCAGTCTTTGGTATGTCAAGAGTCGCTAAATATTTTACCTGCTCCTTAAACAGATCATAAATAAGCCGCTGCTGCTCATCCAACTTAAGAAAACGCAGAGTCATATACTTCTGAGTCTTAAAGAAATTGACGAGAACTATAGGTGAAAATACTTTCAGGAGTTTCTTAATCTGTGTCAGTTCTAAGACATATTCTTCAGTAAGTTTCTCATAGCCGACCTTATATTCTTTGGTCCAAAATGCGACCGGCGGCATTTTGCGTTTTTTCTTTGTCAGCAAAATTTCTGTCAGATAGTTGCTTACGTCTACCTTAAGATTAGGTACGACCATGCTCAGGTATACGTTTGAGTCCATCACCACATTCTGCGAGTTTTCGTTCTTCAACTTCGTGTCCAACGCAGTTTTCGTCGTACCATCGAATTCTAATTGTGTCTCCAAGTTGCTTTTCTCCTATTCCGTACAATGTGCAAGATCCATCAAATGAGGCCCGCGTCTTCATCATAAAGAATATCATATTCTCACGTGTGAAGGCTCGCGGCCCCTCATGGATATTATCTGTGCAGCATAATTGTATCTGATTTATATTACGCGTATCAATATTTTTCCAATCAAAAACCCCGACAATATCGGGGTTCTGATTATAGCGATATACTATAAGCTTCATGTGTTCGTTGGTGGACTTTTCATATTCTCATCATTCATAGAACTAGTTGTCTGACTAGCTTGAACAAGAGGCATACGAACATGGCCGGTTCCTTGCTCAATTTCACGTTGAGCCTGACGTAAGAACGCCATGTTTTTACTTCTTAGATATTGAACATACATCGTATAGACTTGACCAGGGACTTTAATAAAACTAAAAGTCTTGAGAATAGAATCTTTAGCGGCTTTAGTAGATAGTTTGAGATATTCTTCATCGCGTTCGTCATAGAGGCCCTTTTTACTATTTACCTTCACATATGTGCCGGTAGTATCTTTATAAGCACAAATCTTGAGTCGATCCGACTCTTTAACAGGTTGTGCTGAATAATCTAGATAGGTTGCTTCTTCAGGAGTAGAAGCGGCATTTGGGTGCATTTTAAATTTATTGTAATCAACTCGCATTTTTTGCTTTCTTAATTAAAAACGTTGCGACATCATCAATAATAACGTCTTCAATGACAGTAGGATTGCTTGATTCGCCCTTATCAATCGGACCTGTAAATACTCTTCCTAACACTGATACTATTCCACTAGAGCCATTACAAAATGGACAGGTAGCTCGCATTTTAAATGGCGTATTCGTTACGGAGATAACAATATAATGCATCAGTGATTTTTCACAAGAATCACATTTTATTGTAACTTTTTCTTTTTCCATGTCAATTAGATCAGCCATGTTTGTTTCCTGTCTGAATATAGTTGACCTTCTGTTGAGGTGTAAGTTTATTCAAATCTTTGATTTCCTTTTTAGTTTTATTTTTCCGCCACCATGCCTTTGGATCTTGCTCTTTGGGCAAGGTTCCTTCTTTTTCCATTTTCTTTGTATTAGCATCAGCTAATGCTCCTATTGTTTTAGGTTTATCAGAATCCATAATAACCATAGGAGCGGAATAATGTCGATTATAAACCACTCCATTTTTGGTAATAAAAGAAGGAGCCGTTCCGATAGGAAACGACTCCTCAATAATTTCGTTATTTTCGTTAATAAATTCAAAGATCATTAGCGATTAAGTTTAGCCTGCTCTTGGTCCACTTGCTTCTTTGTCACCGGATCTTGAATATCATTGGCGATAGGAGCAAATTGATCTAATGGAATTACGTTGGTTTTAATTCCTACTTCCACAGATCGTACGAGCTGGCTTACTGTCTTGTTCTTGACCATGACGGCATAAATAATAAAACCGCCCACAAACAGCACAAAGGCAATGGCAATATAAATTGCGTACGCGGTTAATAATTGAAGTGCCAAGGCTCCACCAAATATAGAGGCCGCAATAACCGTCATTGTTACCGATTTTAGGTGTCCCATTAATATCAGAGCGATACTCACAGCTACAGTTAAGAATGACAAAATAACAATAGCTGATAGCCAGCGTTGATACATTTGATAGTACGAGTCACGAGCCTTTTGTAATTCACGATCCTGAGCGTCAACTATTTTGTCGATTTTGCCGGCACTTTCATTAATAACCTTAGTTTCGCCCTTTAACGAATCTTCTAGTGACGTTCCCGCACCTATATCATCAATATTTTTTGTCGCCGCTTTAATATCAGCGATATGATCGGCTCCTTTAAGAGCATTTTTGCTTGGTTTATAAGCATGACTGCCGCAACCTATTAAGAAACACGATAAGAATACTAAAAGTATTTTATTCATTTTAACACTCGCATTGCATTTAAAGATTTTAATGCACGTAAAAAGCCGCCAGAAGTACCAGTCCAATAGCTAGATGTAAATACATTTTGTGCCCAAAATGTTAAGTCAAGAGTTGTAGACGGATGCGTGGGAGATTCAGTTGTATCATCTCCTGTTAGATATCTAGTAAATGCAGAAGTATATCTATGCATTAAGAAACCGTCCCAAGGCACACCTTTCTGTGCGGCTACATAACTCATACAGGCATGATAATTTAATTTAGACGCATCTTTATCATTTTTATTTAAAATAAGCGTACTATCAAATTCTGGTCCCGTACTCCAGAAGCATTTTTCTGTTGTTGGAGAAGCTTCGTGCCAATAATCGTATAGATTAGTATAGGCTTCTACTATAAAGCCGCCGGCATCACCCTGATCCGCTGTAGTAAATAATAGAAGGTCAAGGTCTAATATGTCGGTAATTCTTTGAAATAGAGTCTTGCCTTCTGGATCCACAATCCTCGGCAATCTAGAAGCTTGATACCATGAGCCCATACCAGATCTACCAAGAGGAACGGCAAAAATCCCCTCTTTATCTGGATTGTAATATTCAAAGCCCCAGAGAACTAAGCCGTCACCAGTAGCTCCAGCTTTAATCTCGATCCCACGCCATTTACCAGAAGCTACCTCATTGGCTGTAAAACTACACTCAATGTATTTAAAAATCTCATTATACTTTGTAAATGTGATTTTATCCCCAATGACCGGCACCTGTCGGCATTTCCACTCATAAGAGATTACACAGGTCGCAGTTCCTTTACCTGTGATAGTTCTTGCTAAGAAAGCTTCATTGTACACATTAGATACATCGGCAGAACTATAAAGTTGCACGAGATCTCCAACTTCTAATTCAGCAAATCCATTGTCTGCATCGTTTACGGTAACCGATCCATAAACGCTATGCGTAACTTGATTGGTAAGTGTGGGTGCCTGAACAGCAGTAATTGCCTTAAGAGCTGGCGATGTAAACGTGCTATCTGTACCTAATCCGGGCAACTCAGTAATAGCTGTACTACTATCTTCTACAGCATTTTGTGTAGATGCCACAACCTTTTTAGCAGATGCAACAGTACTAGAGCTTGGATGATTAGTAAAGTAAATACGTAGGCGTAAACCATCTGTTACTGGCAAACCTAATTCTGGCTGTACCATCACTCTGTATGAACAATCAGGAGCCAATCGTGCTGATGTATGATTACCTCTATAGTTTGCAGCGTCCGCACCATTGGATACAGGATCACCAGCTAAACGCGAAGTTAATCCAAATCGGCTACCTAAAGTAGTACGTGCCATTGAAGAGAGCACAGTCTGAGTAGAAACAGCGGTTCCAGCAGAATCTAAACATCTTAGCAGAGTAGTTTTGCAATCCGCCCCATATTCCCCTTCTGCCGTTTCAGTTGTAAACACAAAAGTTGTACCGTTAGCATTACTCCATAAACAAGTAGGAACGGGCTCTAAGCAACCTATTACAAGACCGTTATTATAAATTGGGGCCTGCCCATGAATACCTGTGTCAACAAAATTTGTTCTAAAATAGCGATTTGGATAAGTGCTATCACTTAGTCGTAAGTAATAGGGAGATGGATAAACGGCCCGGCTATTACCATGAATACCTACTCGAACATTGTGGCGGGTACCATTTAAGATACTATCTGCAAATTTTGTCGCGTATTCTCCATAGCTACCAGTACCACTAGTAGGTACTGAAGTTGCAGGAGAGGCGTCAGAAGTAACTCCAGTAATTGAAGGTGCTGGATATTCTTGATCGCCATATAGAAATGGATTGACAAATGGTAAAGTTCCTACAGAAGTTGCCCCTCTGTTTGCTCCATGACTTAATGGTGTAAGAGAGTTGAATTTGTCAAAGGTAGCAAAGTTAAAGCTGCCAAGATTAGATCCAAGGCGACCCTCATTAACTGCTGTAGAGTTTGTACTCGTTATATTTGCGTGATTTGTAGCCCAGAAACAATTGGCGAAATTGTTGTACGAAATATGGCCCATAATTCCAGACTGAGCCATTTCAGCTAAAGCAATAGACCGGTCATTATAATAAGTACCACCATCAATTACAAGGCCGCTTACAATAGCCGGTATGCAAATACCCTTTGCGTTTCTGGCATTTGTTTCGTTAGTACCCAACGTATACATTGTCTGATTGGTCAGAGAGGCGTGTCGTGGGCGTGTAGGTGAAGCATTAGTATATACAGCACCAACCGGATTGGTGGTATATGTTTGACCACTATCAAAGTCGTAGACTGATAAATATACTCGATCTACTGTAGCATGGTTTCTATCTTGATAGGCAACCGAGCACATCATCCACTTATTTCTTGGGTCGTAAGGAAGGACAAGTCCTGTAGGACTACCAAAAAGCGAGTTATTACCTCCGTAAGTAGCATTTAGTACCCATCCAGTTGCTCCAAAATAAGCTAAACGTAAGCCAAATGAGGGAGTAGTACCGCTATACATTTCCCAGATCGTATGATCTATTAAGTTGCCGGTACCCATTTCGCAAAAATATGAGCATACAAGTGATGAATGGGAGCCAGAATTGGCAATTCCATCCATGTATCTTATGCCCCATTCTGAGGCTCCCATTCCACCAGAACCATTTCCGGTTGTGATCGGGATGCCATAGACTCTTTGGTTAGTATCAATTGCGTCTGTAATTCTTATTGACATATCGGTTCTCTATATTAATTATACACCGTGTATAATTATACATGAAGACCTGCTATGAACATATATTTTCTGGCACTACTACACCAATGAGTGCTTATGATAGTACAAAGACCAACTTAGGACAGACAATTTTACAAGATTCAACAGGAAATCCTCCGCATTGCGGACCATGCCCTATTCCTGTAGCTAGGCCAATGGAAGCATCCACTTCTATTTCAGTCATGATGCCTTCAGTAGTTACTTGGTCCGACACAATTGACTGGATTTTTCTAGCGGATAACGCATCTGCCGCAAATACTAGACGCTCTGTTCTTTATGAATTCAATAAAAGTACTGGTTTATATACTTGGAAAGGTTTTGTAACATGCAGCTTTCCATTTGCTGGTACTCAAGGTACTTACACCGTTAGAGGATTTAGTGCCCAAAAATATACTTATTCAACCGGTACTGTAAGTACTTCTGGCTCCTCAACTACGTTAACTGGCAGCGGAACCGCTTGGCAAACTGCCAGATTTGCTGTAGGGGCTCGTATTGGCTTTGGTTCTACCGATCCTACCGCTATTACTACATGGTATAATATCACAGCTATTGGTTCAGACACGTCAATTACTCTAAATACAGCCGCTAACGTATCCGCTGGCACCAGTTTTGTTATTGAAGAAATTCGTTTAGTTTGGGCTTTAGTTAATGGTACTACCGCTACAAACGGCGGTTTATTTGTGACCAAAGGTCTAAATTATAGCACTTTTACTAGCGGCGGAACTGCTATTAGTGCCGCAACTACCACAGATAATACTCAGGCTACTTCTAAATTATCTGACGCGGCAACCACCACCATGACTACTCCGTCTGGGTTTGATATAGATGATATGGTAAGTAATACTGAACAATACATCTATTTCTTAAACGGTGCAGCTAGTACCAATGCTCGTATCTTTAAATTTAATATTCGTGCAGGTTTGACCCTATCCTCTGGTCAAGACACATCAGCTTTTATTTTACAAACTGGTAACCAAGCTGTTTCCGGAACTGTTTCCTCAACTAACAATGGGCTTATTGCAACATTAGGACATGGACCTGGTAGTGGAGTAAAGTGTTTTTACTTTGTAAGTACAACTCGTATTCACCGTGTTGCTTTAACAAATATTACCGCATCTAGCACGACATTTATAGACGACGTTATGCTGGAGATACCGCCGGGTAGTACCACCACATTCCCTGCGACTTCTGCTTTTGCATTCCTTGATCACGAAGAGTTTATAGATCGGCTCATTGTAATTACAACGGGAGCTACCGCTTTTAGACATTATGTAACTCAATATAGAACAGATAGCGGTCAAATGGATCATATCTGGGGGTCTGATGACAAAGTTTATATGCAATCAACCACAAGTCTTGAGATACCATATTACTTTACTACTGGTAGCAACCCCGTAACCTGTTGGACAGATAATGGATTTACACATGTAGTAATACATGGTGTCACCGCATATAATCAGATGATTGCAATCCCCACATCATGCGACTACAATTATAATCCTAGCCCAAATGACGACTTCTTAATTCTGCCTAAATTTAACGTATCCGGTTTAACTAAAGCTTATAGAGTATATTTTACCCGAGATCGTCTTGCAGGTGGTGATAATTTAGGATTACCAACTGAGGGTTTTAAAACATATTACAGAACGAGTGGTATTGACGATAATAGTGGTACATGGATTGCTGTTCCAGAAGGTGGTGATTTAACAGGTATTGCACCGGCCAGTGAAATTCAATTTGCTGTAGCGTTTAAAATCTTTGGCGGCACATGTATTCCAACTCAGCTTTATAGTTGCTGCTTTGTGTACGAAGATGGCACAACTGATAGTCACTACAATCCTAGTTTAGCAAAAAGTTCTATTGCTTCACGCATCTTTGCATGGCGTCAAGTAAGCTTATTTGGCTCAAATATTCCTGATCTTCGTATTCGTTTGTATAATGCTGAGACAGCCGCTCTAGTCTTAGATGATACTGTTGACGCTAATACTGCTGGAACATGGGAATATTCTACTGATGGGACAAGCTGGAATGCTTGGAGTGCATCGGCTGATACTGTCGGTAACTATATTCGTTATACAGCTGACAGTCTACCTAACAATATTACTGTAAAGGCTCTGTTAACACAATGATAGACGATATCATCTTTGATATAGCATTCATGGTTGAAGTTGGTTTTACCACAAGTTCAGGTGGTACACCTCTTAATGGTTACTTTGCCAATGACGCCTACTTTACTATTCCAGCAGCACCAGCAGGCGGTGGAGTTAGTATTTCTCGTATAATCAATGGATCATAAATGTTAACTAGAAAACAAAGTACAAGCTCTTATCCGATAGTATTTTTTCTGGCTGAAAGTTCAGATCACATTTCACCTGCTACCGGCAAAACTGTTACAGTAACTTTAAGTAAAAACGGCGGCAGTTTTTCTTCTGCGGCGGGGGCTGTATCTGAAATTGGAAATGGCTGGTATTCTTTAGCCGCTAATTCAACTGATAGAGATACAATTGGCGAGCTTGTTTTACATGCTACAGCAACTGGAGCAGATAATGCAGATCTAAAATGCCTCATTGTACCGTTTGATCCGTTTGATGCAACAGCATTAGGATTG
>JACCDR010911532.1_pt1 | contig 21072 bp, 22 predicted proteins | sample 7446431 | NCBI WGS metagenome assembly JACCDR01 (sample SAMN15323443, study PRJNA562643) | freshwater metagenome | isolation source: river surface water | place: USA:Blue River Watershed | collected 2017-08-17 | reverse complement strand
TCTTATCGGTTTGACAGCACAGGCACGCAAAGCGTGCTTGATTGTTTCCCTCCAGTCAGGATGTCCTCGTCTTACGCCTGGTTCTGTAAATAGGTTTAAATCTACTGAAAATAGACAACGATTCTCTAGCACTTCAAGTGTCGGGACCATAGGTTATACCTCATAATATATGATGGTGAGACTCCAAAGTTTTTATACCCGATTAATGTGTAGTATTTTATGAAAGGAGGTGGTGTACATGCGAAAAGATATTTCTCCCCATCTTATGCAGGAGGGGGACTATGGAAAATGGAATGGTGATTGGTATGCCGTGCCGCCTGGATGGAAGTTTGGGCCAGCTAACCTGTCAAACCATTCTGTTTATGAGCATATAGATGGGACCATAACAGTGTTGCCTTCTATACTCGTTGACGCTGGCGACGGCGAAGGTGGAAGCGTAGCTTCCTGGCATGGCTACTTATCACAAGGAGCATGGAAACCACTATGAAAATACATCCCTTCCCTGCTTATAATAGGCGCGAAGCGCCAGGAGTTAAACAAATGTCTGATGTTCCGTTTATACCAACTGAATTACATACAACAGAAGCGGCGGAAAGCCGCAAGAAAGTGCAACAAGAGCTTGCTCAGCCCGATAAAACAAAACAGGAGCTAGAAGCTTTATTAGCAAAAGAGGGCGACGCCCGTGAAACTACCAAGTAATATGACGGAGGCAGAGTTTGTCGGCATAGCTGATAAAATAGTTTGCCTCCTAGCTTCCAAATTTAAGTTCGGCTATTTCGATGTGGATGACATTAAGCAATACGGGCGCTTATATGCTTGGCAGGCGCTTGATAGTTATGACGCCTCGCGACCGTTAGAGAATTTTCTGTATACCCACATTAAGAACAGGTTGATAAACCTGAAACGCGATAAGTATAGCCGTAACGACCCACCCTGTAAGACTTGCGCCGCCGGTAATTTACACAACGATGGTAACCACTGTAGCCGGCACTTAAAATGGCTAAAGCGCAACACTACTAAAAAGAATATTCTTATCCCTCTCGATATAGATAACATCTCCCATGATAGAGAATCACGCACTCGCGTCGAATCTAGTGTACTAGAAGATGTAGCTTGCGACGAATTACTTCAAATCATAGACCGTAAGCTACCAATAGAATTGCGGGCCACCTATCTTCAGATGAGAGACGGGGTCCATGTTCCTAAAAATAAACGGCAGGAAGTTGAAAACGCCGTACTAGATATACTAAGAGGTAATATATGTCCAACAAACGAGGACCGATGACCAGCCAGGAAAAGGAGTTCATCAAAAAGAACTACCAGGCCCTTTCTCCTGCTCAAATGGCTAAACAGCTTCGCCGTACAGAAGAAGTTATTCGTATGTGGATGATTGACATTCTAAAGGTGTCACCAGACGAAGACGTAACTCAGTTTGATATCGACCAAAGAACTCTTCAGAAGGAGTTGGTTAATTCGCTAGATTGGGAAGCTCTTAAAGCTGAGTTTATGACTGATGAATTGAAGTATTTTAAGTATCGTTACGGGAAAATCATGGCTCAGTTCCACAAGGACGAGGTGCTTCCTACGGAAGAAACGCAAATCTTTATGCTTATCAAGTATGAGATTCTTATGCAGAGGAACTTGAAAGATTCCAAGCGTAGCGTTGAAGACGTAGAGCGGCTAGACCAGATGTTACAGGATACCTATGCAAAGTACGATAGCCATAAAGATATGGATGATAATGTAAAGAACTTTGTGTTAAACTTGGAGAATCAATTGCTTTCAGCGCGTACCGCAAAGCAAGCTAAATCGACAGAGTATGTGAAACTGACAGAGAAGCATAGCTCGCTAATGAAGGAACTGAAAGCTACCCGTGACCAACGTATTAACAAGCTCGAAAGCGTGAAGGAAACCTTCTTAGACATTCTGAAAGAACTTCAGCACGAAGAGGTGCGTCAGCGTGAGGGCCGTCACATGGGTCTAGTAGACCTGGCGGTACAGAAAGAACGTGATAGGTTAGCACAGCTACACAGCTACTCCGATGGGGGATTAGACCAGCCGTTGCTAACTCCAGAAACGGTAGGAAAGTGAAACGGAGGAACATAATGGGAATTAAAAAGGCGATGATTTTCGGTGTGACAGGACAAGACGGTAGTTACCTGTCAGAACTTTTGCTAAGCAAAAGCTATAAGGTAATAGGCGTAGCCCGGCGAAGCAGCTTAGTTAATACAGAACGTATTCAGCATTTGTTGGGTCAAACTATGTTTCAACTTGAGCAGGGAGATGTAACGGATGCTACTTCTGTGCTGCGATTATTATGTGACTGGGCACCTGACGAAGTCTACAACCTCGCGGCCCAGAGTCACGTAAAAATATCTTTCGATGAACCCGTTCATACTACCAATGCCGTCTATGGAGGCTGTTTAAATATATTAGAGGCTATACGTATTTATAATGAGATGTTCGGCGCTTCACATACAATACGCTTTTATCAAGCAAGTTCAAGTGAGATGTTCGGGGCTTCAAAAGGAACAGCTTCTAGAGCAGTGATAGGATACGGAGATGGGAACGGGCAGTTGCTTTATAGTGATGGTAATGGATATGTTACTGATGATGCGGGTTATAAGCAGAGTGAAACCACATGCTTTCTCCCCTGCTCACCTTATGCAATAGCGAAGTTGGCGGCTCATCATGCAGTTCGGTTATATCGCGAGTCTTACGGTATACATGCCTCGTCTGGCATTCTATTCAACCATGAGAGTGAACGCAGGGGCGAAGCCTTTGTGACAAAGAAGATAGCGAAGTACGTGGCAAGGCTTAAGCACGGTTTAACTAAAGAAAAACTTTTTTTAGGTAATCTAAGTGCGAAGCGCGATTGGGGCCATGCTGAGGATTATGTACGAGCTATGTGGCTGATGCTGCAACAGGAGGTTGCTGACGATTATGTTATTGCCACTGGTGAAACATATTCTGTCGAAGACTTCTTAGTAGAAGCTTTTGCTGCCGTAGACATAGCCGATTGGCAGTCACACGTTGCTTTAGATAAAGCTTTGCTTAGACCTAGTGAAGTTAATTATTTATGTGGTGACGCCTCTAAAGCGCGTAAGCAGCTTGGCTGGGAACCAAAAGTGAAATTTAAAGAGCTTGTAAAGCGTATGGTGGGGGCAGAAATAATAGCGGCTACGCCATCTTTTCCATTTAAGTTTGACGCACCTCCACTTGATTTATATGCATATATGGGCGATGAGGTGCAAGTAACCTTTGGTGGAACAGTCTTACCTACAGGGAAGATAAAATGAGTCGTAGAATATATGGTATAGCTAAAGCTACCTGTTTTATCTGTGAAAAAGAGTTTTGGTACAGTCAGAATTTAACCCCTATAAGCCTATATCATTATTGTGATGATTGCTTGGATGACGATAATAAGGAACAACATCGTGGTATAAGACGGTATAACTGTTTTTATTGTGAGAAACTATTCTGGACTATTAGGAGCTTTGATATAGACTTTAAACCAAAATGTGAAGACTGTGAGGCCGCATGTATGAGTATAGAAACTTTAATGACCCAAAGTACAAAAAGTGGCGTCTTGCAGTATATAGACGAGATGGTTTTACCTGTCGCCTATGCGGGAATATGGGTAACGCGGCCCGCCTCCAGGCTCACCACATCCGTAGATGGGCCGACTACGTAGAGTTACGCTTTGTTGTCTCCAACGGAATAACACTTTGCGAGCTATGTCACACATTAGTCAAAGACCGAGAGGATGAATACGCTCCTCAGTTCATACTGTTAGTTGCGAAGAAGCCTAAAAAGAAGAAGGATATCGACAATACCATAGATATAAAGATGAAATTGAGGAAAAAATGAAATATATAGTGTATAAAGACACTAGAGAGCAAGAAGGGTGGGAATTTACACCTAGTACTAATTGCGAAGGTATGGAGATACACACGCTTCGTACTGGCGACTATACGATTAAGGGTTTTGAGGACGTACTAACAATTGAACGTAAAGCCTCTACTGGGGAATTTGCTAAAAATATTGTAGATGGACGTTTTGAAAGAGAACTTATTCGTATGGAGAAGTATAAGTGGCCTTTCATGGTTCTAGAATTTGAATTAAATGATATTGTTAACTTTCCAGCTAATTCTGGTATACCTAAAAGTAAATGGGATAAACTAAGAATTGGTAATTGGTTCATGCTAAAACGGTTAACTGAATACCAGATAAAATACAAGACAAAAATATTGCTTGCCGGTAAGCAGGGGAAAGTGTTGGCGGCGAGTATATTCAAAAGAGTATTAGAATATGTTGAAACCGAAAACCCGTCTATCGAGGGAACAAGCTAGATTACAGGAGCTATTTTTAGGTGAATACCTTGGTTTAGGCGACACCAAAGATTTAGAAGTAATCAATCCTTTTGAGTTAAGAACTAAAGAGGATAAAGAAAACCCACATATCCATCTCCTCCGCTTAATGCGTGACCCGAAGTATTTTTGGTTCACTTGTAAGTATCTTTTCAATGTTGATTTAGCACCATTCCAGCTAGTTATGTTACAAGAGTTGTGGGTTCGTAAGTATCCTATGCTTATTGCTAGCCGTGGTGCGTCCAAATCATTCATGCTGGCGCTTTATGCTATGCTTAGAGCTTTGCTCAATCAAGGCTCCAAAATTATTATCGTAGGCGCAGCCTTCCGTCAAGCTAAGGTTATCTTTGAATACTGCGAAACAATTTGGCATAACGCTCCAGTACTACGTAATTTAATTGGTACTCAAGGCAGAAGCGGTCCTCGTCGTGACGTTGATAGATGTACGTGTACTATTGGCGATAGTGTCATTATTGCTTTGCCGTTAGGCGATGGTACGAAAATTCGTGGTCAGCGTGCTAATTATATCATTGCTGATGAATTTGCCAGTATCCCAAGAGAAATTTACGAAAACGTTGTTTCTGGTTTCGCCGCTGTTAGCTCATCTCCTATTGAGAGTATGAAAAACTCTGCTCGTATTCGTGTGCTTAAAAGCATGGGTATGTATAGCGAAAATGTTGCAGAGGAAGATAGTGGTTATGGTAACCAGGCAATTTTGTCAGGAACCGCTTATTATGCCTTTAATCATTTTGCTGATTATTGGAAACAATACAAGGCTATCGTAGAGAGTAAGGGCGACCAGCGTAAGCTAGAAGAAATCTTTAAAGGGGAAGTCCCATCTAAGTTCAACTGGAAAGACTTCTCTGTTATTCGCATACCTGTAGAACTATTACCAGAAGGTTTTATGGACGAAAAGCACGTTGCTCGTTCTAGAGCTACTGTGCATAGCGGCATTTATAATATGGAATTTGGTGCTTGCTTCGCCACCGACAGTAACGGTTTCTTCAAGCGTAGCCTGATTGAAAGTTGTGTTACCAATCAAGATGGTATTCTTCTTCCTTCTGGATTAGTGAAATTCCACGCTATGATTAAAGGAAGCCCAAAAAAGAAATATGTTTTTGGTATTGACCCCGCTTCTGAGCAGGACAAGTTCTCAATTGTAATAGAAGAAGTTAACGAAGACCATAATCGCGTAGCCTACTGTTGGACAACTACCAGGGCGCAATTGAAAGAAAAAATGAAAGATGGAATCGTGGAAGAGAAAGACTTCTACGGCTACTGCGCTCGCAAGATTCGTAATCTAATGAAATCCTTCTCCTGCTTAAGAATAGCTATGGACTCGCAAGGTGGTGGTGTTGCTGTAGAGGAGGCCCTAAATGACCCATCAAATATGGAAGAGGGCGAACTAGCAATCTTACCTATTATTGATAAAGATGACCCTAAAGAAACTGATGGTATGCCAGGATTACATATTTTGGAAATGGTTAATTTTGCTGACGCGAAATATACTTCAGCAGCTAACCACGGTATGCGTAAAGATATGGAAGATAAAATACTTCTGTTCCCATTCTTTGACCCACTAAGCATTGGTTTTGCTATGGAAGAAGATAAAGCTAAGGGCCGCAAGTACGACACCTTAGAAGACTGTGTTATGGAAATAGAAGAATTGAAAGACGAGTTGGCAACTATCGTACATACTCAGACAGGTTTAGCCGGTAGAGATAAGTGGGATACGCCTGAAGTTAAACTCCCAGGAAATAAAAAGGGACGGCTTCGCAAAGACCGCTATTCTGCTCTTGTTATGGCTAATATGGCAGCTAGAACTTTAGCTAGAACACCACCAGCACCAGAACACAAGTTCACTGGTAGTGTGGCTGGTCAGCACAAAGAAGCTAGTGGTAATTTATACGTTGGCCCTGCTGGGTTTATCCATGCAATTAATGCTTGTGGCGCATACGGGGCTGTAGTCCGTAGGCGCGGTGTATCTTAATCTGAATACATTCGGATTGAGGTAACAAGATGAATAATAGAAAAAACAAAATTCAAGACGCAGTTAAGAAGGACGAACCACTTTTTATATCCTTTGCTGATGCTGATGGCATGCAAAAGGTGGGGCGTGTTAAGTTCGACCATAATGTGATTAGAAGGACAAGCGCCTCAAAAACTGTTCGCGAAGGCATGAATCGCAATGATTGGAATGCCCACCGACCAGAGGAAGCCGCCTCTACGGAAATTAAGCAGAGGATTAGGTCATGTATGACAGCGTACAAGAATGTTCCTATTGTAAGGAATGTTATTGACCTGATGGCCGACTTTGGTTCTAAAGGTATAGATATTGTCCACCCTACAAAAACAACTCAAGAATTTTTACGTGGTTGGGCTAAGCAAGTTCGCTTAAAAGAGCGTGCTGAGCGTTTCCTTAACTATTTGTATAGGACTGGGAATGTTGTAATCAAACGTACACATGCCAAGCTTCGCAAAGACGATTTTGAGCGGCTCCATGCTGATATGACAATGGATGTTAAGCTAGACTCGCCAAAGAAAATTCCAAAGAACCAAATCCCCTGGACATATACGTATCATAATCCGCTATCACTAGAAGTGGTGGGTAGTGACGATATTGCTATTTTTACTGGTCAGGTACAATGGGCACTACGTCTTCCTGCTAATATCGCAAAGAAGATTAAAAACCCAAGAACAGACGAAGAAAAAGCTATGATGGATGCTGTTCCTGAGTATATCAAGAACGCAGCCCGTAAAGGTAAAAGTCTAATCCCATTAGACCCAGATAAAATATCTGTTTATCACTATAAGAAAGACGATTGGGATGCGTGGGCAGACCCATTACCAGCATGTATTCTAGACGATTTAGTTACACTAGAAAAGCTAAAGCTAGCAGATAGGGCGGCCCTTGATGGCGCTATTAGCCATATTCGTTTATGGAGACTTGGTAATTTAGAACATGGTATCTATCCAACTGATGCCGCTGTCGCTCGTTTATCCGCCATGTTAGCTGATAGTGTTGGTGGTGGCCCCGTGGATATTATCTGGGGGCCTGAGCTAGATTTAATCGAAACTAAAAGCGATATCTATCGCTTCTTAGGCTCTGAAAAGTACACGGCTACGCTAATCGCCATCTATGACGGCCTGGGCATTCCAATCGTATTAACAGGTTATGCCAGTAAGAATAGCGGCGGTAACAACTATCTATCGGTTCAGACATTAGTCGAACGACTAGAGTACGGAAGAAATATTTTAACAGAGTTTGTTCAGCACGAACTAGCTGAAATTCAGCAAGCTACTGGTTATAAAGGGGGAGAAGCCTCAGTAGTTTATGACCACATGATTCTATCAGATAAGGCGGCAGAAAAATCTTTATTAATACAAATGGCAGATAGAAATCTAATAAGTGACGAAACTATCCGCGAGCGTTTTGGCGAAATAGATGAGCTTGAAGTGCTTCGCCAGAAGCGTGAGCAGAAACAACGCGATAGCGGCAAACGCCCTCGTAAAGCAAGCCAGTGGCACAATCCAGAACATAAAGAGGCAATGGAAAAAATTGCTTTACAATCTGGTATTTCCGCCCCTAGTCAAGTCGGCCTTGACCTTCTCCCTGCTAAAGACGGTGAACGCTCAGCTATGGATATGCAAATGGAACTTAAGAAAAGTCAGGAAGCGGCCAAAAAGCTAAAGGGTAGACCCGGTCAAGGTCGCCCACTTACTAGTAAAGATAAGGCCAAGCGTAAGAAGAAAGCACGCACTAATGTTCAGAAAGCTTTGACTACTGCTCGTATGTGGGCTAAATCAGCACAAGATGAGATTTCTAAAGTAGTAAACAAGTGGTTTCTAGATGCTACCCAGAAAAAGAATCTTAGACAGCTTTCCGATGACGAATCTAAGGAATTAGATGACCTAAAGTTCGCTGTTTTGTGTAATCTTAATTTGTATAGTACAGTTGATGAAAATGTAATTGGTGAGCTTATAACAAGAGAGAAACCTCTTGGTATCCCAAAATCAATAATCACATTATGCAACGCAACTATTCGTGAGTTTGAGGCAAAGTTTAATAAGCAACCAAACATTGATGAGCTAAGACATATTCAAGCTTCGGTGTATGCTTTATTTACAGGAGATATTAATGGCTAAGATAATTATAACATATGATACAAGTACAAAAGCTATGAGTGCTGAAATGGATGGCAAGGCACTAGCTGATGTTGACATGATTAGCTTATCTAGAGGCGGCTATTCTGATAAGAAAGAAGAGTTTTATTTCTCATTACTAACTTGCAATAAGCAGGAAGAAGAGGGTTATAAGACCTATACGCAAATCGTTGCCAAGGACAGTGTAGAAGGAAAAGAGCTTCTAAAAAACGGGGGCGGTACTTGGCCTGAATGTAATGAGTTTGTCTACAAAAAGGAATTGGATAAGGGTTTACAAGAGAGAATTAGAAAGTATCTAAGAGGTAAGTAATGCCAATTCCAGTATATAAAGCGGAGAGAGAAGCTGGTCTAGCTGAAATGGTGCGGACCAGTGGTTCTATTACGTATGCCGCGACTATTGAACAAGTTTCCGTGGAAGAGCTAACAAAAGCCAACGCCCTTGCCTCTGCTCAAAAACAACTAGAAATTTCTCAGGCTACTAATTTGGGGCAAATAGACCTTTATTATATGAAGTCTATTTTGGCAACTGCTGGCTGGAACAAAAACGATGATGTTTTCGACAGAGTAGAAACATGGATGGCCCGTGCTACTCCAGAAGATAAGCCGTTTAATATGCGTCATGACCCAGCAGAGATTATTGGCCATATTACAGGTAATTATGCTGTTGATGAATCTTTAGCTGTGATTGCTAATGATATTCCAGTTGATGACTTACCTGATAAATATCATATTGTTTCGAGTGCAGTTTTATATAGATTTCTAAAATGCCCCAAGCCAGAGCTTGAGCAAAAGATGGAAAAAATTATTGCAGAGATTCCAAAAGGGGTCTGGTTTGTTTCAATGGAAGCTTTATTTTCAAATTTTGATTACGCCGTTGTTGGTAGTGACGGCAAGAATCGTGTGCTACCTCGAAATGAGGAAAGTGCATTCTTGACTAAGCATTTACGAGCATATGGTGGTGCTGGAGTATATGAAGATTATAAAATCGGAAGATTAATGCGTAATATTGTTTTCACAGGAAAAGGTTTAGTTGAACAACCAGCCAATCCTGAGTCAATAATTTTTCGCGATGTCGCTACGTTTAAAACAAATGCGGGGTATCTACCTATTAGTAAGAATGCCTCGCAAGGCAAACATAAGGAGAGTAGAGTAATGGCAACAGAGATTGAACTACAAGCTCAGAATAAGAGCCTTGAGGCTTCTTTAGTAGCTGCTCAAAAGCAGAATGAAGACCTTACCAAACGTCTTAATGAGACGAATGAGAAGCAAGTTCAAGCTAAGATTGCTGACCTAGAAGGTCAGGTCAAGGCTAGAGAAGAAAAAATAACAAGTTTAACTGCTCAAGTTAAGACTGAGCAGGAAGCACGTTTGAGTGCTGAAGAGAATGCTAAGAAGGTAACTACAGAGCTAGATACTCTTAAGACTGATTTAGCAAAGGTGAAAGCTGAGCAAACAGTAGCTAACCGTATTTCACGTTGGGTGGAACATACTGGCGCAGAAACGGCTGTTGCTACAAAGACTGTTGAAAAGCTAGTTAAGCTAGATGATGCAGAATTTGATGATTTCTTAAAGACACAGCCAGCTAAGACGGCTGCTAAAGCTGATGATAAGAATGACCAAGTTGATAAAAAGATGTTGGATAACGCTCAGGCTGATAAGAAGGAACCACCACTTGTAACGGGTGCTGGTGTAAATACTGACATAGAAGCTACTAGAGCTAAGCTTGGTGCTTTCATCGGTCAAAATTTCTTAGGCAGAAAGCCTAAGACTGAACAAAAAGACAGTTAATAGGAGTGAAAAATGGCTCTTAAAGGCGATAGACATGAATTCAAGACTGACATTTCTAGCTACTGTAGCTCAGTTACAGAGCGCGGTGTCATTCTAGTTTTTAGCACAAGCGGCTCTGGCGTGGCTCTTGACCAGAGCAGTAACGTTGTAGTTTTGCCCGGCACTGGCGTATTAGGTCAGAAGGCCGCAGGCTTACTGTTAAATGATATGGTTACGTTTGATACTACTCGTTACCATATAAATTATCTTAAGGATGAAATGCGTGTTGGCGGCAAGTGTACGCTATTACACAAGGGTTGGGTTGTAACAAATATGATTGCTGTCGGTTCAACACCAGTTGCCGGCGACGCAGCATATTTAGCTGCAAGTGGTCGTATTGGTACAACTACAGGCCCAGCCCGCGTCGGTACGTTCTTGAGTGCAAAAGACGAGAGCGGCTACGCAAAAGTCGAAATCGACTTACCAAGCTAAAGAGAGTAAATAAGGAGAATATAGATGGCTCGTACTCGTCGTAAGAAAGACCGTCCTGACCCACAGATGACGGAATTGCTAGTAAGAACAGGTGACCACGATAGAAGTGTGGCCCTTACCGCTCAGCGTGAATTCGCTAAGGCTATTCAGACGCCTATCCGTGAAGGCATTTTAGAGTCTAATAGCATTATCAATGAAATTTATACGGTTATTCCGTTTCAGCCAGGAGTTGCAACTGAATTCCCACTAGATATTCTAGTGCCTGGAACAGAGCGTGACTTCTCTGCTTATACTATTCCTAATCACGGTAGGATTCCAGAACGTCACATCGAAGGTGACTTCGTAATGGTTCCAACCTTCGACATCGGTTCATCTATCGACTGGCTGCTAAAGTTCAGCCGCGACAGTAGATGGGATGTCGTTGGTCGCGCCCTGGCCATTTTGGAAGCAACCTTCGTTCGTAAGAACAACCTTGACGGCTGGCAGACGCTTATTGCTGCTGCTGTTGACCGCAACATTGTTGTTTACGATTCTGCTGCAACCGCTGGTTTGTTTACCAAGAGACTTGTTTCTCTTATGCAGCTACAAATGCGTCGTTCTGGCAGCAATGCTACTGGTGCGTTGAACCCAATTCAACTAACCGACCTTGCTATAAGCCCAGAAGGTTTGGAAGACATGAGAGCCTGGGATTTGACTATCGTTGACGATGTTACCCGCAGAGAAATCTGGCAGGGCACAAAGTTTGGCGGTATTCAAAATATCTTCGGCGTCAACTTATGGGAAGTCCTAGAGTTGGGTGTCGGCCAAGCTTTCCAAAACTACTTTACTTCTCTAGGTGGCACAATGGGTGCTTCTGATGAAGAAATAGTTATCGGCCTAGACCTAAGTGCTGATAATGCCTTCGTTAACCCTGTTCGTCAGGAAGTCGAAGTTTTTGAAGACGAAACTCTTCACAGACAGCGCAGGGCTGGCTATTACGGTTGGGCAGAACATGGCTTCGCCGTACTTGACAATCGCCGCGTCTTGCTAGGCAGCTTCTAATACAGGTCTGGTTGTAACAACTAAAGCCTACACGTTTAAAACGGCGTGTGGGCTTTTTTACTATAGGAGATAAAAATGGCAATTGTCGCAAGCGATATCAAGATAAAATTGTCTGTAAAGACCGGCTCAGCAGGTAATTCAACCGCTCAGGGCAGCCCCAACAACTCACTTGGTAAGTATATCAGCACAACCGAGTTGGTTGATAACACATTAAATAATCTTTTTGACAACGTTAGTGGTGATGAAAATGCCGCTAGTGATGTTGAATATAGATGTATATTCCTTCATAACAGCCACGCCACACTGACGCTTATGTCTACTAAAGTATGGCTATCAGCCGAAGTTTCTGGAGGAGCGGTAGCGGCTATTGCTATTGATGACATTGCTGCATCTGCCATTGGCTCTTCCTCTGCTCAAGCCGCTGAAATTGCTAATGAGGACACGGCCCCAACTGGTGTCGGTTCATTTAGTGCGCCTACTAGCAAAGCTACAGGACTAACTCTGGGAGATATTCCGGCAGGCCAGTGTAGAGCTATTTGGATTAGGAGAACGGCTGCTAATAGTGTTGCATTAAACAATGATGGTGTAAGTATATCGTGGGAAGGTGATACCTCTGCATAGGAAATAGACACTTTTAATTTCATTAGAGGATAGTTTTATGGGAAGATGGGACGGATATGTAAGAAAACAAAAGGCTTGTTCTAATACCAGTTGTACTAATTTAGTTTGGAAAGGTACTTACTGCTCAAAATGTAAAAAACGTTTAAGGGTACATGGAGATATAAATAAAGTTTTATCTAAACGTAAATTAGAGTATAATGAAAACTTTATAGAACATCAAACAAAAGAAGCTTGTTGGTTTATTGGTTGGATAACTAGTGATGGATATATAAATGAAATTCATCCTGCTGTATCGTTAGAAATTTGTGATAGAGAACCATTAGAAATTATAGCAAAACTAATGAACTATAATGGACAGATTAAAGAATATAGGATGCGTAAAAACCAAAAAAAACAATCGTATCTTCTATTTTTTAATGATAAGAAATTAGTTGATGATTTTGTTAAAATAGGCATAAGACAAAATAAAAGTAAATCTATTCAAATGCCTATTATAAATCCAGAATTTTTCTATCATTTTCTTAGGGGTGTGATTGAAGGTGATGGTTCTATAGTTAGTTCAGATAATAGACAATTTGTATTTCTTAACTCATCAAGTAAAATATTTTTAGAGCAAATAGCTTTAGTAGTTAACTTACCATTTAAAATCAGAGAGATGAAAACTGGAGTTTATAGATTAGTATATTGGGATAAGCATGCTAACGAATTATGTATAAGAATATATAAAGATTCGGACAATCTTAGACTGGAAAGAAAATATAAAAAATGGCTAATATCAAATTAACTAATTTACCAGTACTTTCCGCCCCGGCTACTGGTGATAAGTTCTATGGTGTAGACGTATCTGATACTACGGATAGTGCTGACGGTACTAGTAAACAAGTAGAATTGTCTTATCTAATAGCTCTTGCTGGATATCCGTTTCGAGCTAGAATTTCAGCAAGTTCTACGTTGCCCGTTACTGTTTCAGATGTTACTGGTTTCACCAGTATATACCTACATCCATTCCAGGGTAATGCAATAACGTTGTATAATACGACTACGTCTTCGTGGCAGCTATACACGCTATCCGCTCCATTCCAGAAAGCTTTAGGTACACTAACAAGCGGTCTTAACTACGACGTATTTGTTTCGTATTCAAGTGGTTTTGTGGTAACGCTTACCGCGTGGACTAACGACACAACTAGAGCTACGGCCCTTACTACGCAGGACGGAATACTGGTTAAAACTGGTGCTTTAGACCAACGTTATGCTGGTACTATTAGAACTACGTCTACTACTGCTATAGAAGACAGCAAGGCAAAACGCTTTGTGTGGAACTATTATAACAGAGTAGAATATAAAGATTTTACCAATGATACAACAGACAGTTTTACCGAAACAGGTAACGGAACGTGGTCAGCAATGAACGGTGGTAACGCCGCCTGGAAATATGAGCTTATAATAGGTTATCAAGAAGACGCTATCGTTGCTGAAGTCCTTATTACCGCTAATGACGGTTATGCTGTAGCAATAGCTATGGATAGTGCCACAACCCCCGATAGAACGAAGGGGTCATTTGGTTCTAGTGCAACTTCCACCTATCCCTTCACTGCTAAATTCTGTGATACGCCAGCCGTGGGTTATCACTATGTACAAGCGTTGGAATCAACATGGAAAGCTGGAACCTATACAGCTTACGGTGATAACGGCGCTACGTTCGGTGCTGGTACGAACGCAATGAATTCTGGCTTCCATAGAATGGGTCATAAATAATGCCTGCTCCATTTAGTTCTTTACAACTACAAAATGGTACTGATACGCTCACTTTTCAATTGACTGGAGTGAATAAAGTACTACAGCCAGGGCCTAACTTTTTCTTTCTGGATTTTGAGGGTGGCGACAATACTAGAGATGGTAAAACGTATGCGAATCGTTGGAGAACTTTAACTAGTGGGCCTACAGCCGCCAGAATTGCTCCGGGCGATACTATCAGAATGATGTCTACCCCCACACCTACTGCCGTAGGCTCTGGAACTTGGACTGGAGTTATTAAGCGTATTAGTGCCGCAAGCAGCACTTCTTCAGCTACCACTCCTGTTGTTATAACTGCTACTAGTCATGGTTTAACAACCGGCGATTTTATTAATATTTCTGGTTCATCTCAAACAGCACTTTTAGGTGTCTGGAAAGTTAATGTTTTAACTGTTAATACCTTTGAGTTGGTTGGTTCTACTAATCCTGGCGGTACTGGTAGCTTAATTACGTGGTTTTGGTCTAATAATACAGTGGTAGAACTGGCTACGCCAGTCACCGCCCATATAGATAAATGTATTAGTGGGTGGGTTGCTTCGGCAAACGTCACTGTCTCTACCAGCACTACCAGCGGTTATAAGATAGCTCACTTAAACACTAGTATTGCTGTTGCTACCGCTTTTACTACAGGACTTGCAGCATATAAGACTTTGCCTGCTCCGCTGGACTTGTCCAGCTATGAACAAATTTCTTTTTGGATTGCTCAAACTTCTGGCACTACTGCTGATTCGGGTTCTATTTCAATAAAATTATGTTCTGATACTGTTGGTGCTGTTCCAGTTAATACTCTTACATTGGATTTTAGTCTAGGTAGCACTAGCGTTCTTGTACCTGTTACACTAAACAATAGTGCCGCGCTTGGCAACAATATACAGTCTGTAGCTTTCTATGTAAACACGGATAGCGGTGCCCAAACTTTTAGGATTAATCATATCATTGCTTGCAAGGCGGCTTCTGCGCCAGATTCACTCTCATTTAATAGTTTAATAAGTAAAAACACTGCAAGTGAAACTTGGTACAATATTAAAGCTATTGATAATAATTATGTTATTTTAGATTCTGGTGGCCAGAGTGATAATCATATTTCATCAAATAATCTAGGATACTATGGCGCAAATGAAACAGTAACTACTTACAAGAGGGAAACAGCTAAGTATGTTGTTGGTGGTGGTTTAAGCAGTGACTTGGATACTTTTACTAAAAGTGGCACCGCAGATAATGAAATAAATTATTTGGGTGGTTGGGACCGTAGCGCTATGATGTCACAAGATGGTGAAACGTGGCTAGATGGTAGGCGTGGTGATAGAGGAGAAATAGTTTTAGATTATTCATATCTATATATAGAAAAACTTAACTTTGTTAGAATGAATTGTCCTATAAGTAGTACAACAAATGTAAGGTTACAAGGCGTTAAATTTAAAAATTGCTCATTTAACAATTGTTTTATTGGTATAGGCGATGATACCAATACTAATGCCTGGACGGGTTCAGTAATAGAAGACTGTTTTATTTGTAATTGCAACTCTGGTATAGTAATACAGTCTGGTATGACGTTTCTTCGTTGTAAACTTTACAATCATGGTAAAGGTATTGACGCAAACCCTAGTGTAGCTGTATATCCTGATAATGTTAATATAATTAATTGCGAAATTGTAAATGCTATTACTTTCTCAATTACATTATATCATATAAATCAAGTTAATTTCATTAATTTAATAACAGCATCTTCTTTTAATGCTACTATACAGGTATATCATGGAACTATATATATGCAGAATTGCATACTAACTGAACCAGAAGGTATAGAACAAAGTTTATTATCTAATAAAATGGGTAAAATAATAGGAGTAAATACTACTACTACTGAGCATGCTGATAGTGTTAATTTTATTAATTACTATGGTCCCACTTACATAAAAGCACAAACTGCTGTAAGACACACTGCTAGTGGCTTTGCCTGGCAGTTTCATACTGGTAGTAATAACTATATAGATTACCAACCATTAGAATTGTGTTTAGCTCGGATTTTAGTCGAAGCTGGCTCTCTTGTAACAGTTAAAGCTTGGTTTAGACGCACTAATGGTACTGCCACTTGTAGGTTATACGTAAAGAGCAATCAGATTGGAGGCCCAGCTTCGCAACAAACCGCTGATATGACGGCGTCAGCCGATACGTGGGAAGAACTAACGGTTAGCTGGACACCAAGTGAAGTCGGCGTAGTTGAAGTACACGCTGGTTTCTTTGAATATTCATCACTCTTGGGCGATATGTATGTAGATGATGTAACAATAACACAGGCATAATATGGCAACATTTTATTTAGACCCAGAAAACGGTAATGATGCTAATGATGGTACTACGTTTGCCAATAGATGGAAAACGTTGACAACCGGTGCTACTGGTCCGCGTACTGCCCCTGGTGATATTATTAGGGTTATTGCCGCTTCTGGTGCGGTTAACACCGGTATTAGCGGTACGTGGAGCAACGGGCCTATACCCGCCGGTTTAACTTTAGGTAGTAATTCTACTACTAATGCTGTACCAGTTGTAGTTACTTATAATAGTCATGGGTTGTCAACTGGGGACTTTGTGCAACTAGCTAATAGTACAGTAAATACTAGTGCAAATGGTATCTGGAAAATTAATGTATTAACAAGTAACACATTTCAGTTATTGGGTAGTTCTGGCAACGCTACTGGCAGTAACGGAACTATCACAAAAGCTAATTCAGCCGTAGTAGCATTTACAAATCCACCATATAAGATTATTGAAAATTGTAATTTGGGATGGACTGCCGCTACTAATGTTAGTGTTACTGTGAATAGTTCGTCTTTTGGGAAAGAGGGTAGGGGAAGTAATACTTTTACTTTAGCTGCCGCTTTCGGCAGCGGTATGATTGCTTACAGAAATTTAGGTGTAACGCTGGATTTATCCAGCTATCAACAGTTAACCTTTTGGTTAGGTTATAACAACGTTTCTCCATCTGGAGTATCATTACGTTTATGTTCTGATACTTTAGGTGCTGTACCAGTAAATACTTTTAATTTACCAATAATTACTAATACTGATGGTACTATTAATTTTAAACCAATTGTTGTTGATAATGGTTCTGCGCTAGGTTCTGCTATCAAATCAGTTTCACTATTTGCAAGTTATGACCCTGGCACTTTAGATTTTTATCTAGACAACTTGGTTGCTTGCAAAGCACCTTCAGCACCGGATTGTTTAACGCTACACCATCTAATAAGTAAGAATACCGCAGATGAAACATGGTATACTATTAGGAGTTTCCACCAAGATTGTATATGTTTAGACCATCAAACGGATGTATTCGCTTGTAGTCCGTTTTCTAATCATACTAGAGGTTATACTGGTACAACCGAAACGGTCTTACTATATACTCGTATGCCAATACGCCCAGCACTAGGAACTAATAGTAGTAGTACTATAAATTTATTTCAAGAAACCCAACTAACTATAACTGGTGGTTGGAATAGAACTGATATGTCTACTCAAACAGGTGAAACCTGGATAGATGGTCAATGCGGATGGTCTTTATTATTTAACGTAAACTCTACAACATCTGACCACACTTTTGAAAATTTACACGCAACTAGATATGATACTGCATTTTATATGACTAATGCACAGGGTCATACATACAATAATTGTTCAGCAAATTGTTGTAGGGCGGGATTTTATACACACTATCAATCTACTTCTGCTAATACTAATTATATAAATTGTAAAGCTTATAATAATGGAGAAATAGGTTTTCTACCACAGGATAATACAATATTTACAAATTGTAAAGCTTATAATACTGTTAGCCCGTTAGCAAATCAAGGTGGGTTTGTAACAACAGTTAATGATATAACACAATATGTTACATTTGTTAACTGCTCAGCTAAAAATAATAATTATGGCTTTAAACTTGATTACTATAGAGATAGTAAACTGATTAATTGTGATACTAATTATAATACTTATGCTATAGATGTTCTAAACTGTAATATCCAGTGTTATAACTGTATATTTAATGAGGCTGCACCGTTTCGTATACAACAATCTGGACATTATAAACAGATATCTTCTTATAATCATAATCAAGTAGCTAATGCTCATTACTTCTATTTAGATGACGCGGAAATTCGTTCAGAAACATCTGTAAGACATACTGCTTCTGGCTTGGCTTGGAAACTAACGCAGTTGGGGACTCCAAGAGATAAATATTATCCTATTATTCTACCTATTGCAACTATTGCTGTTAGGGGTGGCCAGTCACTTACTGTAAAAGGCTGGTTTAGACGAACGAGCATTTCTCAAAGCGGAAAACTGGTTGTACCAGATTATCAAATAGGTGGCCCATCTGGCGTATTAGACGCTTATATGACCGCTGCAATTGATACATGGGAAGAGTTGAGCGTTAGCTGGACGCCGGCTGAAAATGGAGTTGTTAGAATTAATGCTGAAAGTTATGGTGTTAACAACCACAGTGTTTATGTTGATGATATGAGTATAACATGAGTTTATTAACTAGGGCTGAGCTATCAACGCTGGATTTACCTTATAGTGGTGGTGGCCCTTTTTGCTGGGTCACTGCCAAAGAAGGTACGTCCACAACCGGTTTAGATTATATCGATATTCTTTCTACTGGTCCGTTTAACTCTAATCTTGCATCAGAATCAACTACTCCGATAGGTGTGGCGGCTTCGCTTTTGTGGAATGTATATACTACTGTAAATAAGCAGAGAGGGTTGTTGTGGGATGTGTATTCCACAGTCAATAAGAATAGAACATTTATTTGGGACACCTACGGTAGCGTTAATAAAAGCAGGGTTTTTATCTGGGATGTGCTTAGTGGCGTAAACTTAAGTAGAAATTTCATTTGGAATATTACTGGATTAGCAGGGAAGAATGTGGATTTGTTGTGGGATGTAAATGCACTCCTACAGGCTGGGGATTACTTTAATTTACTGTGGGATGTAAATAGTTTAGCTAGTAAAAATAGTACTTTAGTGTGGAGTGATTATGCCACGGTTGTTAAAACTCGTAGTTTGCTGTGGAACACTAGGAGTACGGTAAATAAAAGTAGAAGTTTAGTATGGAACGATTATGCTTCTATAAATAATGATTTTAGCTTATTGTGGGATATCGCGGATGCTATATACCATGTGAATAATAGCTTCAACCTTTTGTGGAATTTACGGGCTGGAGTAAACCAAAACAGCACCATCAACTGGCACACCTTTACTAGTGTAAATAAAGATGTAGACTTTTTATGGAATGCATATACCAAGGTGGATAAAGAGATTGAGTTAGTGTGGCATGACTTTGCCTCCCTTCCTCTGCTTACTTCTTTACGATGGAACATTGCTGGCTTTGTTAATAATACTGCCACCATTAATTGGAATGTATTAAAGCTTGTGGGGGTAATGCGCACGCTAGCTTGGCACAATTATATTAAGGTAGGTGTAGAAAGTCAGCTATACTATGATGTTAGACAGATAATCCCTGTTTCTAAATCTGTACTTTGGCACACTCTTAAATTACCACCCGCGCCTGATGACCATATAGTATTTGATGCGTGGCTTTATCAGGAACATAATAAAGATGATATGTTTTACTTTACGCAAAAAGAAGAGTTTGATGCCTACTTTACTCAACTAAAAGAGTTTATAGCGTATTTCAAATAGAGGTTAAAATGCACGCACAAATTCATGTTGATGATATTGGCACAGGTTTTCAGGGCGTAGCTAAAAAGCCTAATGGTACTGTTATCAATATTTCGTCGGCAACCGTGTTAACGATGACGTTTAAGAAACCTAATGGTACTGAATCAACAGTAAACGCTAGTTTTGGTACAGACGGTAGTGACGGAATTTTTAGATATGCTGCTGTTGCTGGTGACCTTGATATGCCTGGTCATTATAGCATTCAAGCTTTTGTTAGAACGCCGGAAGGTGAATGGCATTCTAATGTCGTAAACTTTACTGTATATCCTAATCTATAAGGGGTTGACAATGTGGCAGGGCGAAATGGTTGCAGTTTTGCGACATATGATAGGAGATATAGAAGAGCCTTTTACTTACTCAGATTTAAGGCTTGAGGAAATTATTGCCGCCGCCGGTCAGCTAATGCTTACAGAAGTTAGTTTAGATAATAGTTATACTATTCAAGCTAGCCCACCAGAGATTGTGCCTGACCCCACTGAGTTAGAAACAAAAGATAATCTTTTTATAAACTTAGCTTTATTAAAGGCTGGTTGTATTATCGATACTTGTGAGGCCCGCTTGGCGGCCAGCCAGGGCGTTAGTATCGCTGATGGTAGTAGTCGTATTAGTTTAAGTGGTAAATTAACCGGTAAGCTACGCATGTGGGAGCGTGGTTATTGTGCTGGTTATGAACGCGCCCTTGATTTATACAATAAAGGCAAGATAGGCGAAGTTGGTGCTATGATTACCGGACCTTACAGAACAACAGGAAGCTATCCCACACCATATCCTATAGACGGGAGATATAGATAATGTCATTAACTAAAGCTAGAACTAGTCAACTAGTAAAAGATGGTAACGCTGTATCTGCCTATGGTGCAGAAATTGTAGCATTAACCAGAGGGGAAAGGGATGGTAATTTGCATGGTCAAGTTACTGGTGCCCAGTTTGCGGAAGACGTAGAGCCTAACGTTTTTAAAGATTTAAATGCAGTATCTTCAGTTGGACTTCCTGTTACAGTATGGACTCCTACTAGTGGCACCAAAATTAGACTTACTGGCGGTGACGTTTCTGTTAGCGCAGCCTCTAGTTTATTATTTGAAGATAAT
>JACCDR010376934.1_pt1 | contig 21084 bp, 15 predicted proteins | sample 7446431 | NCBI WGS metagenome assembly JACCDR01 (sample SAMN15323443, study PRJNA562643) | freshwater metagenome | isolation source: river surface water | place: USA:Blue River Watershed | collected 2017-08-17 | reverse complement strand
CCGCTGCCGCAGTGCCTGTCGACGATGGGCGACTGGGGGAAGCAGAAGCGCGCGCGGAAGATGACGGAGTTCCTCGAGGGGGAGTTCTACCGTCAGCGCATCTACGAGAAGCATGGGCCGATGATCGTGAGGGACGCCCTCATCTTCGGCCGCGGGGTGCTTCGGATCTGGGTCGAGGGCAAGCGGATCAAGTCCGAGCGGTGCCTTCCCTGGGAGCTCTTCTCCGACGAGTGGGATAGCCGCTACGGCTCGCCCCGCAACATGTACCACGCGCGTTCGATGGACCAGGGCGTGGCCCTCGAGACGTTCGCGCGCACCCCCGGCGGCGGCTGGAACGAGAGCATCAAGAAGGCCATCCTCGAGGCCGGTCGGTTCTCTGGGCGCCTCGGCGAGGATTCGGGGTTCATGGGCAGCACGGTGAAGCGCATCGACGTGGTCGAGGCGTACCACCTCTGCGATCGACCCGAGGAGCACGAGCGGGCCGAGGACGACGACGAGCCGGACGACGAAGACGGCGAGGACGAGGGCACCGGCGAGACGCGCGGCGCGGGCCAGCAGCCACGCAAGCACAAGTGCACGGGGCGGCACGTGGTGTTCACCACCGCCGGGACGCTGCTCGATGAGCCCTGGGAGTACGACTACTTCCCGTACGCCATCCTCGGGTACAACGAGGCCATCACCGGGACGTGGGCGACGGGCCTGGTGGAGCAGCTCGAGGGCTACCAGTACGAGATCAACCAGTCGGCGGAGCGTCTCTCGGAGATGTTCCGCCTGTCCGGCGTCCACATCATGGTGCCGGACAACGCGAAGGTCTCGTACCAGGACATCCGCAACGGCATCAACATCCTGGGCCACGCGCCGGGCGGCAAGCCCGAGGTCCACCACATGGACCTCGTGAACGAGCACGTTCGCGCTCGCCCGCGGGAGCTGACCGAGGACGCGCTGAACGACGCGGGCCTGTCGCAGATGAGCGTGCAGAGCCAGGCGCCGGCGAACCTCGAGAGCGGCCGCGCCATCCAGACGATGGACGACATCGAGTCGGAGCGGTTCATGATCTTCGGCCGGGCGTACGCGACCTGGAACGTGGAGGTCGCGCGCCGGCTGGTCGATTGCGCCAAGCTCATCGCCGAGACGTGTGGCGAGCACCGCGTGTCGGTGCCCATGCGAGGCGGGCTCCTGAAGATGAAGTGGAGCGATGTCTACGTCGAGGGCATCGACATCCGCATCGACCCGACGAGCATCCTTCCGTCCCTGCTCCCGGGGCGCGTGGACCTCCTGATGCAGCTCTGGGAGAGCCAGCAGATCGACCGAGCGACGTTCCTCCGGCACCTCGAGGCGACGGACCTGGGCGGGGAGATCCTGACCGAGCTCGCGCCGCAGCTCGTCGTGGACGAGATGCTGGAGAAGATGATCTACGCCGATGAGGAGGAGGGCGAAGACGCCTACATGCCTCCCACCGCGTACCAGCCCTTCGAGTGGGCAGCGAAGCGGGCGCAGGACAAGTACAACCGGGGCCTTCTCGACGGGGCGCCCGAGTTCAACCTCGAGATGCTGCAGCGCTTCATGAAGCACTGCCAGACGGAGATCGAGAAGCTGACGCCGGCGGCTCCCGCACCAGCGCCGGCGAACATCGCGAACATGGCAGTGGACCCGGTCGCGGCGGCCCAAGCGGGCCTTCCGCCTCAGGGGGGTATGCCCATGGCCGCCCCAGACCCCGGCGCAGCGATGCCGGTAGCCGCGTAGGAACCCATGAGCGAAGCGAACGCATCCCCCGCACCGACGACCTCCACCGTCAGCCCCAACGGGCTGAGCGTGGAGGAGCGAGCCGCCGACATCTTCGGCGACGCTTCTGCCCCCCAGGCGCCCGCAGAAGGCTCCGCGCCCTCGGCGTCGGCACCTGTTGCCCCCGAGCCGGACGAGGCCGCCAGAGCCCGCGCAGCGAGACGGGCGGCCATCGCCGAGGCGACGAAGAAGGAGCGGGAGCGGGTCGACACGGCCACGGCGATGCGGGAGCGGGACGAGCTCCGCGCGCGGCTGAAGGCGGCTGAGGAGAGGGCGCAGGTCTCCGCGACCCACATCGACCCGTCGAAGCTCACCAAGGAGCAGTTCTTCGGGCTCGCTGAGCGGACGGGGCTGACCCCGCAGGAACTCGGCGAGTGGCTGCGGGAGCAGTACGCGAACCCGGAGGCGGCGGCCAAGGCTGCCGCGGTCTCGGCGGTAGACCCGAAGCTGTCCGCGCTCGAGAAGAAGCTCGCCGAGCAGCAGGCGGTGATCGACCAATTCATGCAGCGCCAGCAGCAGACGGCCGAGCAGGCCGCGGAGCAGGCGGCTGCAGCAGAGCTTTACGCGTTCACAAAGGCGAACGCAGAGACGTCTCCTCTTTCCGCCAAGTGGCTCGAGGCCCACGGCGAGGAGGAGTTCCTTACGATTGCGCTCAGCGCTGCGCAGTCGGTACCGGCGCACGCGGGCCCGCAGGCGATTCTCGACGAGATCGAGGAACGGCTGCAGGCGCTCGTGAGCCCGTACATCACGGCATCCACTCAGCGGACCCAAGCGACACCCCCCTCCCTGCATCAGGCCCCAGCGAAGGCCCCCACGAACGTTTCGAACACGCTCGCGCAGCAGCGCTCGAGTGTCGTCGACGAAGCGGCGGACCTCGCTCGGCTCTCAGTCGAGGAGCGGGCCTCTCGCATCTTCGGGACGTAGCACTTCGCGCGCTCTGACGCGGGCCTCTGAGGAGGTCCGCTATGGCCGCCGCAAGACTTGGTGTTTACAAGATGATCGCCGACCTCTGGTCGCGCGAGAACATCGGAGAGCAGATCGATCGAAAGTCCCCCGTCCTCGGGAAGATTCAGAAGGACGCGAAGTTCGGCGAGAAGATTCGCTACGTCACCGTCGGAACCAGCCCGCCCCAGGGCCTCGGTGACTTCGGCAACGCGAAGGCGAACAAGAGCCCGTCCACCGCGGTCGAGTTCCAGGTCCAGCTCGCCAGCTACTACGGCAACTTCTCCATCGGTGGCGACCTCTGGCGCCGCTACGAGTTCACGGGGAACAAGGCCGTCCTGAAGGACCCCATGGTCCGGGACAGCAAGGGCCTGATGAACCAGGCCAAGAACGACTTCTCGTCGTTCATCCACGGCAACGGTGGCGGCGCCCTTGGCCGCATCCTGTCGACCTCGACGCTCTCGTCCCAGACCATCACCCTCGACAAGGGCGCTGACCGGCGCCGCATCGTCAAGGGGATGACCCTCTGGGCCGCGACGACCGACGGGTCGACCGGCTCGCCGCTCGTCGGGCAGGTCACCGTCGCCAGCGTCGGCGGTACTCCGTCGGCTCCGACGGTCACCATCGCCGAGACGTCCTGGTCTGCCGCCATCTCTGGCATCACGACGACGTCGTTCCTCTTCCGCGCCGGCGCGTTCGGTCCGACGAACGTGTTCTACGGCTTCGATGCCTGGTGCCCCGCTCACAACGGCTCCCCCGGCACGTTCCTCGGGGTGACCCGAAACGATGCGCCGGAGCAGCTCGCGGGCATCGACCTCCGGCTTCAGAACAAGAGCCCGCGCCAGCGGGTCATGCTCGCGGGGCAGGCGGCGGCGGACAGCGGGCAGGCCGACGGCCCGCTCCTCTACGCGATGTCCACCGATGGGTGGACCAACCTCATGTTCGAGCTCACGAGCGCGAACATGCTGCAGATGACGAAGACGCCGGCCGCGAAGGTTGGCGGAATCGACATCGGCGTCGACTACGATTCGATCCGAGTCGTCACCGCCGCGGGCCCCTGCGACGTCGTCGCGGATCCGTGGATGCCGGTCAGCGTGGAGCGCCTCCTGGCGCTCGATACGTGGGTCATGGGTAGCTGCGGCGACTGGTTCCACTGGGACAACGGCGCGACTCCCGACAGCCCGATGCTCGAGGACGCGGCCGACTCCCGCGAGGTCCGAGCGGTGGGTGACCACCAGCTCTATTGCACCAACCCCTGGCCCAACGTCCGCGTGACGACGGCGTAAGGAGACTCCAATGCCCACCGATATCGAGATTGTCAAGCAGCGCCAGGCGGGGCAGGCCGAGACCTTCGGGCTCGTTGCCAACGCCGAGGACGTCATCGACCAGATCCTGGTCTACCAGATCACGCTCTCCAAGGCGGCGGCCGACGGCATGGCGTCGACCACCACTGCGGAGACGTTCACGGGCACGACCGTCGGCAACGTCAAGGGCAAGCTGCTCGCGGCCTACGCCACGGTCACTGCCACCGGCATCACCGGCGACAACACCAACAACGCCACCATCACGATCTCCAAGCGGGACTCGGCGGCGGCGAACAAGACGACGATCGCCACGGTCACCACCAACGTGGCGACCGGCAACTTCACCATCGGCGCCCCCAAGGCGATGACGATCAGCAACAACGCCGTCGATGCGCTCTCCGGGTTCACCTACGAGATCGCGAAGGGTGGCTCCGGGGTCGTAGTTCCGCCCACGGTCTTCACCCTCGTCTTCTCGAAGGTGTAGCCATGGCTGAGCCCGTCCTCGATGGCGCGCCGCAGACCAACACCTACGGCGAGCACGAATACAAGATCCGGATCTCGTTTGGCGCGGGTACCGCGTCGACGTACCGGGCCAAGGACGTCGTCGTGGCACGGTCCTCCGCGACCGTGTTCACGGTGACCCTCCCGAAGCCCTACGCAGAGGTCACGACGCTGAGCCAAGGGTGGAAGAAGGCGACCGGCGCCGACCCCGTCCAGGCCCAGATCACGACGGACGCCCTCACGACGACGGGCATCCTGACCTTCACCACCACGTCCACCAACAGCGCCGGTACGGCGACGGCCCCGGCGAACGGGGACGTCCTGTACCTCACGCTCGGCGTGTCGTGTGACCACCTGAACGACTCGTTCACGGGGTCCACGGCATGAAGGGCCTGGCGGCCATCCTCGGCAAGACGGCACCCGCGGGCCCCAAGCCTGCGGGGCCGCCCGTCGAGGAGCCGGAGAAGCCCGAGACGGACGCCTCCTCCGAGACCGAACTGGCGACGCTCGCCGCTGAGGCGATCGCCGCCGGCGACACCGAGGCTGGGGCCGAGGCCCTGGTCTCGACCATCAAGGCGTGCCTCGCCTCCTACGGGGGAAAGTAGGTAGCGGGTGGCGCTCAACCGTCGCCAGGACGAGATGCGGGAGGGCGTGCGTCGCTTTGCCAACGTGCAAGGCACCACCGCCCTCCTGCGTCATCCCGACGCCGAAATCAATGATTACATCAACCGCGCGCTGGGGTCGCTCCACCGCAAGCTGACGTCCACGCTCCCCGACCAGAGGTACCTCGCGTCGACGACCGTGTCGACGTCGTCGGGCACGGCGACCTACGCGCTCGGGGTCAACTTCGACTCGATCATCAGTCTCGAGCTGGCGGCCGATGGCCACCGTTCGTGGCTGCAGGCGTACGAGATGTCGGAACGCCCGATGCTCGTGAGCCCGGACGTGCCGACGCAGGGGATCCCGTTCACGTACCGGCTGCGCGGCTCGAACATCGAACTGCTACCGACGCCCCAGGACGTCTACACGGTGACCGTTTGGTACGTGCCGACGACGACGCAACTCGCGTCGGACTCGGCAACGTTCGACACCATCTCGCGGCTCGACGACTTCATCATCGCGTACGCGGGGCGACTGGTCGCGATCAAGGATAAGAACTGGGACCTCGCGGCGGCGTGCAAGGACATGCTCGCCGAGCTCGACGCGGAGATTGTCGCCCTCGCTCGCAACGTGGACCGGAACAGCCCCCCGCGGGTGGTGGACACGTACGCGGCGGACCGGTGGGGGCGGCGGCCGTTCCCCAGGCGGGGGTGGCGATGAGCCACGCGGTGCTGCAAGCCGGCAAGGTTCGGCAGCTCGACCGTCGTGTGGAGCCGGACGAGCAACTCACCGAGGAGGACCTCGAGCCCGCCCGGCTGACCCGTCGCCTGATGGCGATTCTCCGGGACATCGCGCGCCTGCTTCGGATGTGGCGTCCCCAGGTGATCGACCACTGGGACGTGGAGGTCGACGGGACAGGTACGACGGTATACCGGCTGCCTCATGGGTTCGATGGCCGCGTGAACTGGTGGGTCATCGACGCGACCGCCGGCGCGCAGGTGGGCATTGAGAAGGACCCCTCGAGCGACGACAACACGCTCTGCCTGATCTCCACCGTTGCCGGGACCGTGAGCGTCCGAATCGAAGAGGCGGGCTGATGGCCACTCCTCCGCAGCTCACTCACATCGCCTTTGCGAACGGCATCGATGAGAGCATCGAGCCGGAGGTGCTCGACCCATCGGCGGCGTTCGCGGTGATGCAGAACGGGCGCCAGGACCGCCGTGGTGGGTACGCGAAGCGACTGGGGTTCGGCTGGTTCGAGCGCAATCGGTTCGACGGGACTGTACGAACGACCGGTGCGCGCCTCTTCGCCCACGTGAACCAATCGTGCGTGGCCGACGGCACGCAGTGCGACGTGTACGACGAGGACAAGGCTCTTTGGAAGAAGACCGGTCGTCTACCGGAGTGCGGAGTGCGCACGCGGATGACGCCCAGCATCGGAAGCAACCTTCTCGATTCGGTGCTCTGCAACGGGTACGTCGTGATTGCGACCCACGTGCCGGACAACGGGTCCGAGCGTCTCTTCGCGCACGTCGAGACCGTGGACGGGGTCGTCGTTCGCGCTCCGGAGCGCGTCGGTTCCGGCGTACTGAGCGGCTCGGCGTTCAACGGGGTGCTGGGTACCTACGGGAACATCGTCATCGCGGTGTTCGGACCCGACAACGTCGCCGACCTCGTGGGCTGGTACCTCGATTGCTCTACGGCGACCTCCCTGGCGACCGGATGGCAGACGCTCGGGAACGTCGTCACGGACAAGACGACGACGGGCACGGGGGCGTACCTGTTCTCGTCCCAGTCGCTATCCGCCTCCGTGGCCATCGCCTACGTGAACGGCTCCGGTGGTGCGTCGCAGGTCACGGTGAAGCTCCTGACCTCGGCTGGGGTGGGCACGACGCAGACGGTCAACACGTCCTCGGTGAAGCCGAACAGTGTGGGACTCGGGGGCTCGACAGCGGACCGCCTGTACGTCGCGTGGAACGAGTCGACCGACATCAAGATGATCGGGCTCAACCCGACCACCCTTGCCACGAGCTCGACGACCGCAGTGATCATGTCGAGCGTCGCGTCCGCAAACGTGGCGTGCCCATACATCACGCCGACCGGCACGGGCGTGGGGTGGGTGGCCGTGAAGAGCAGTGCTTCCACCGAGATGATCGGCTGGACGGCCGCCGCAGCGATGGCCCCCTCGGGTACGCAGAACGACCCCTTCGCATTCTTCCAGGCGCGCCCCTTCGTTCGGAGCAGTCGTCTGTACGGCCTGTTTGCCTCGGAGCCGACCAACGGACAGGGGCACGCCATCCTCGGCGACTGGACCGACACGAACGCGAGCCCAGGCGCAACGCCCACCATCATCCGACCCATCGCGACTGCCTACCCGGGCCAGATCCGTATGTCGCTCGGGCAGCAGTACAGCCAGCCGCTGTCGTTCGGAAACGACGTGTACGGGTATGCGGTGCTCGTGCAGCGGGCCGCGAGCGAGACCCGCAGCGTCGCCCTGGTCCTCTACGACTTCGCGGATGCCGGACGGTGGGATAGCGCCAGCGAAGAGGCCACTACCTTCCTGTCCGGTGGCATCCTCTCTGCGCTCGCCGGAACCACCCTCTCCGAGGCGGCCTTCCTCCACGCGCCGCCGGCGCCGTCGCTCACCCAGAGCAGCACGGGCCTGACCGGGACGTTCTCCTACGTCTCTGTCTACGAGACCATCGATGGCGCCGGCAACCTCGTCACCTCGGCCGTCAGTGTCCCGGCGAGCATCTCCGTTACCAACAAGTCCATCCTCGTCGCGACGCCGCCGCTCACCCTTACGAGCCGCATCACCGAGTCCACGGACTATCGCGTACGGATCTCCCACTGGCGCACGGAGGACGGTGGCGCCGCTCCGTACTACTTCCTCGGGTCGAGGTCGATCGACACCACCGGGACGAACACCAACTTCACCGACGCGGTTGCGGACGCCACGCTGGTCACGCGCCGCAAGCTCTACGGCACCGGGAACCTGCCCGGGGAGAACGGGAGCGGCCTGAACAAGGACGCCCCGCCGTACGCCACCGACGTCGTCACGTTCAACGGGATGGTCGTCGTGTTGTCTGGACCGGTCCTCTGGTGGAGCGCCCAGCAGGTCGATGGCGAGGCGCGCTGGTGGAACAACGAGTTCCAGTCGCAAGTGCCAGGCAACGGCGATGGTGTTGCGCTCACGGTCCAGGACGGCACGCTTTACGTCTTCAAGGCCGACCGGATCTACTCCTACGGCGGTGACCCTCCGAACGACAACGGCAGCTTTGGAGGCCTGGGCCTGCCGAGGCTGCTCTCTTCGGACGTGGGCTGCGTCAACAAGCGCAGCATATGCACGTGCGGGCTCGGCGTGTTCTTCCAGAGCGCGCGCGGCATCGAGCTACTGGAGCGGTCCGGTGCGGTCTCATGGGTCGGAGAGAAGGTTCAAGAGACGCTCGCCGCCTACCCCACGGTGACGAGCGCGGTCCTCGACAGCCGCAACAGTCTTGTTCGCATCGCTCTGACGGACGGCTTCGCAGGCCGGACGCTGGTGTACGACCTGACGCTTCGCACCTGGGTCTCCGTCGACCTCATCAACGGGTCGTTTGACGAGGAGGCCAGCGCGGACGCCTCCATGGTCTACGTGGACGGGGCCTGGCGTTACGGCTGGCTCGGGGACGACGGGTACCTCTGGTACGAGCGCGATGAGGGCGACTCCGACGCTTACCTTGATGGCGACATCTGGATCGATCGAGAGGCGGAGACTGGCTCGTTCAAGGTCAGCGGGATCCAGGGCAAGCAGTTCCTGAACCGGCTGCTCGTCCTCGAGCGGTACGCAACCGATCACAACCTCGAGGTCAGCCTCGCCTACAACTACGAGACGTCGTTCCGCGCGGCGCGCACGTGGACGCGGGCGGAGATCAACGGCCTGCTGAGTGACGGGTGGCCGATCACCCAGCTCCGTCACGACGCGCACGACGACGCGGAGTGCCAGAGCGTTCGGGTGCGCCTCGTTGAGACGGCGCCGACCGGCGGGACGGTAGGCAGCGGCAAGGGCGGCACGTGGCTGGCCCTGACACTGGACCTGACCCCGAAGCCGGGCACGTTCGACGTGCCGGAAGGAGCAGTCTGATGGGCATCGGAGATTGGGTGTCCGACCTGTTCGGCTCCAAGAACAAGACGAAGGCGGCGGCGCCGACGGTCAACCAGGGGCTCTACCAGTACGGTGGGAACCCGAACGGAGCGCAGGAGGCCGCGGAGCGGTATCGCGCGCAGGGTCAGGGGGCGCAGGGGCGTCAAGCCGAGCAGACGGACCTAGGCATGGCGAACGTCGACCGCGACATGGGCTACCACGCCCGCGGGCTCGACTACCAAGCACGGGGGCAGCTCGGGCAGGTGGGTCAGTTCCAACTCGCCCGCGCGATGGGGCAGACCCCGAGCATCGCGGGGATGCAGGCCCAGCAGGACATGCAGCGGATGCAGGCGCAGCAGGGCGCACAAGCCGCCAGCGCGCGAGGCGCGGCCGGCATCGCCGGCGCCCAGCGGAATGCGGCATACGCGCAGGCGAGCGGGGCAGCTCAGATCAGCGGACAGGCCCAGATCAACGCCGCGAACGAGCGCCTCGCCGCGGAGCAGGCCGCCGCGCAGACGTTCGGACAGATGCGGTCTGGCGACCAGAACATGCGCGCTGGCGACCAGCAGCAGCAGGGCCTCACGCAGGACGTGGCGAAGTTCGACGCGGGGCTCCGGCAGGGACAGCGCGCGCAGAACGACGCCTTCCAGATGGGCATGACCGGCTTCGAGACCGGCGTGCGAGGCCAGCAGCTCGCCGCCGGCATGAACTACGGCGCGCAGACGAGCGCGAACTCGATGGGGGCGCAGGGCATCAACGCCGGGGTCGCGGGGCAGAACGCGAACATGAACCAGGGCAACGCGATGAACCTGATCGGGCTCGGTCAGGGTGCTGCGGGCGCCGCGATGGGCATGGGCAAGGCCGAGGGCGGTCACGTCGGCGGTGGACAGCCGTACGTCGTCGGCGAGAGGGGCCCGGAACTCGTGGTCCCGAAGACCGACTCCGTCGTCATCCCGAACCACGCGCTTGGACTGGCCGAGGGTGGCCAGATGCGTGGCATCAACCCGACCGGCGAGGCTCGTCCATCACCCGCGGACATCGTCGTCTCGACGTGGGGCACCGGTCCGGGGATGACTCGCGCGCAGGCCGCTCAGGCGGCCGAGCAGCAGGCCGCCCCTATCGACGGCGCCGAGGAGCGCGACCGTGAGGCAGACGCTCGGCTCCGGTCGACGGGCAGCCCGCAGGCCTTCGTGGGGCCGGTCGCCGATCAGCATGCGAAGGATGAGGAGCGCGCTATCGTGGGTCGCACCTACGAGCAGTACGGCCTCGACCGAAGCGACCGCGACCAGTACGAGGACGAGAACGCCGAGCGCCGGCTCGCGAAGGACCGTCGCGCGGCTCATCGCGGGCCGCCGCAGAAGCAGACCCTTTCTCAGGCCCTCGGCATCATGAGCGAGAACTCGCTCCGTGCGGCGCGCCAGCCGATGGCGCTGCCGCAGTTCCAGGGGTACGTCGCCCCGCAGCTCATCCCGATTGCTGCCCGCGAGATGGGCGGCCCGCTCGCCGCGGGGCAGCCCGCCCTCGTCGGAGAGGCTGGTCCGGAACTGATGCAGCCGTACTCCGGCGTGGGTCAGGTCTCCGGCCTTCGTCAGGTGAGCGGGCCTGGGGCGGCGTCGGCTGCTCCGGCGACCTTTGCTGGGGCGAGCGGACTCGGCGGCGGGTCAGTGGCCGGAGAGTACGCGGCGCACAACAGGTTCGCGACGCGGTTTCAGCGCAACCCAGGCGCACCCCCGATGGCGTACGGCGACGCGGATGGCGGGCCCGTGCCTGCGGGCTCGCCCCGCGTGATGGGCGAGCAGGGCAAGGAGGTCGTCGTCCCGCTCGGCAACCCGATGCCGGGGGTCAACCTGCACGTCGGAGACGACGGGAGGGCGTTCTACCAGCATGACGTCACCATCGACGACGGGCGGCCCCGCATCGAGAGCCGTGGCGGTGGCGCCGAGGCTGAATCCAAGAAGGCCAAGCAGCTTGCGAAGGCACCGCCGAAGGCAGCACCGCCCAAGACGCGAACGATGACCGACGAGGAGCTCCTCCGGGAGGCGGACCGGCAGATTGGCAGCATCCAGTCCCAGGAGCGCTCAAGCATGGCGCAAGGCCCGGCCGTTCGGATGCCGGTTCAGATCAACAAGGTCGCGAAGAAGTACGCGCTCGCCGACTTCGTCCCGAAGGGACGGAAGCGGCAGGCGGTCGAGGCGGCCGACGGAGCGGTCGCCTACGTGGCGCCTCCCATCGACTCGACGCTCCCTCCCCCGAAGCCACCGCCCATCGAGGCGCAGCACGAGGTGGAGTTCGATTCGCCGAACGAGGCGGCCATCTACGACTACGCGCGGACGATGCAGGGCCAGGGGCAGGGCGCTCCGGCCTACGACATCGAGGAGACCATTCGGCGCAGCCCGAGCGTGCCCTTCTGGCAGAAGATGCGGCAGATCCGAGGCGGCCGGTGAACGGACCGTCTCCCCTCTACCTGGCGAACGTGGCCGCTGCGATGAGCACGGACCCGCGGATGACGCCGGCGGCGCCGCCACCACCCATGCAGACCGTGGTGGCGAGCCCAGAGCAGGTACCGGCAGCACCTCCAGCGACGCCGGCCCCCGCTCCTTGGGTGCCGTCCGACCCGCTCGCGAGTGCCCCGAAGAGCGTGATGCAGGGCTACGACCCGCTGGCAGACCCCAACCCCCACGCAACAGCTTCTCCACCACCGCCTCCCCCGACCTCCCCTGCAGCCTCCCCGACGGGGGGGGCGGTGGGCGGGGAGGCCTTCCCCCTCGTCCAGGCGGGCGGTGGTGGGATGACGAAGGCCTACGAGCGGGAGACCCGCGGGCCGACCCTCCTCGCCGCCCAGGGCGCTCGCAACCAGTTCTCCGACGACACCATCCACGGCGTCGGCCAGCGCAACGAGGCGATGGCGCAGGAAGAGTATGCGCAGGCGCTCGACACGGAGCGGGGCGCTCGCGACCGCGAGCAGGCGATGCAGCAGTCGATGCTCGAGCGGCAGGACGAGATGGCGGAGCGGCAGGCCGACTTCGACTCCACCGTCCGACAGATGGGCAAGCAGGGTCAGCTCGACCGTGGGCGCTTCTGGGCCTCCCGGTCGACCCCGCAGAAGGTCGCCGGCGTGATCGAGCTCATGCTCGCGGGGTTCCGTGGGGCACCGTCGATGCTGCAGAAGCGGATCGACGACGACGTCAAGGCGCAGGAGTTCGCCTTTTACGCGACCCGCGACACGGCGAACGCCAAGCAGACCGCCTTCCAGATGGCGATGCAGAAGTACCAGAACGCCGACGCGGCGCGGGCGATGGCCCGGGCGGCGGCCATCGACGTCACCCAGGCGCAACTCGCTCAGATCAGCGCGAAGTGGAAGGGGACCGAGGCGGCGAACAAGGCTGACATCGCGCTCGCGACGCTGCAGGACGAGAAGCTGGCGCAGATCGCAGCCGGCATTCAGTTCGTGCCGAGCCAGTACCGCGGCCGGATGTTCATCGACCCGCGTACGGGGCTTACCTACTCCGAGGCCGAGGCGAAGGCGCTCGACCGGCAGATCGCGGAGCGTAACTTCAAGCGGCAGGAGCAGTCGGCGCAGACCGCGGGCCAGCTCCTCGTCGGAGCTCAGAACGCCGAGGGGGCCCTGCAGCGGGAGATCATCCAGCAGCAGGGGAAGGGCCTCGACAAGGTGAGAGAGGAGTCCGTGATCCTCCCGGGCGGGGAGCAGATCCGGGCGCCGAACGCGGCCGAGGCTCTGAAGCTCCGCGACATGTCGGCAGCGGTCATGGATGCAAACCGCCTCGTCGACCGTGCGAGAGAGATCCGGCAGAACCCATCGTTCGCCTTCGACCCACGCGCGCAGCGGGAACTCGAGCAGATCAAGACGCAGCTCACCACCTCGTTCAAGAACGAGAAGGGCCTCGGCGCCCTGTCTGGGCCGGACATGAAGCTGGCCGAGGGGGCGATCGGAGACATTACCGGGGCCGGATTCGGCGTCGACAAGCAGCTCGAGAACTTCAAGACCCACACGAACGCCGGTCTGCGGACGAGGGTGCAAACAATCCCCGGGGCGAGCGACAACGCGAAGGGCCAGCTCTCGAAGGAAGCGGCGGCTGACCTCAAGACCTTTGGGGGGAAGTGATGGCGGACAAGCCGCTTCCCGAAAAGCGCGTCGCGGTCATCACCGGAGACGGGAAGTTCGGGACCATCTCGGAGCGCCACGCCGAGGAGATCGTCAAGTCCGGCGGCCGGGTGCTCGGGGCGAAGGAGGCCGCTGAGAAGCAGCTCCAGGCCGAGTACGACAGCAAGTCGGTCGGCCAGAAGATGGTGGGCGCGGCTCTCGTCGGCGGCGCAGCGCTGTCGCCGGAACTCGCCGCCTTCCAGCAGGGTGGGCGAGCAGGTCTGACCGCCGGCCTCGAGGAGGTCGCCGCAGCGAAACTGGGTGGCGCCATCGGGGAGACCGTCCTCAGCACCCCAGGGGTCGGCCAGAAGATGGCCGCCCAGGCGCAGCAGATCAAGGAGGCCTCTCCGACGGCCTACGGCGCTGGCGAGGTGGCCGGCATGGTCGGCGGAGCGCTCGCGAGCGGCGGCGCGGGAGCGGCCGGAGCGGCAGCGAAGGCGCTCCCCGGCGTCGGCATCGGAGCGCTGGGCGGTCTGGCCGAGGCGGGCGCAGCGCGGGCTACGGCCGGGCTTGCGGCCAAGGGTATGCTGGGGCGGGCGGCGGCGACGGGGATCAGCCTCGGCGCTCGCGGGGCCGTCGAGGGCGGGCTCTACGCAGGGACGCAAGCGGCGGCGGACCAGATCTTGGCCGATCCCGACCTGTCGGCGCAGAAGCTCTTCACCGCGGACGGCCTGACCGCGGTAGGCAAGTCGGCCGGCATCGGCGCGGTGACCGGGCTCGCGGGCGGCGCAGCCCTCGGCGGGGCCGGGAGTCTGGCTGCGTCAGGGTCGCGAAAGGCCTTCGGCGGGCTCGCGCGGGTCATGTCGAAGGGCGAGCAGGCGGCGACCGACGTAGCGGCGGCGGAACGAACAGCGATGCTCCCGCCGGAGCCACGGCCAGCCACGCCTCGCGGCGCACCGGATGCGGCCATGCGGTCGACCGGAGCGCAGGTGGACGATGAGGCTGGCGCAGCGGCGGCGAAGATCCTCGGCGACGTCCCGGCGGACGCGTGGGGAGGTCTGCAATCCGGGAGCAACGGCTACAAGCCGCGCCTCGACCGGTTTGTCGAGGACGGCGGCAAGCTCGAGATGTACGGCGACATCCGTGCCCCGGATGGCGGCTTCGCTGGCGAGTTCGGGTCGACCTTCAGCCGAGACAAGGGCCGCCTCGTCGCGAAGACGGACAACCTCCTGATGGAGGCCGCGCATCAGGGCAAGGGCGCCGGCGCCGAGCTCGCGCGGAACCTCGAGGAGACCTACCGCAAGCTCGGGGTCGAGGAGGTCCGCCTCGATGCGAGCCAGGTCGGTCGCTACACCTGGGCGAAGGCTGGCTACGAGTGGAACGAGGCCACCGGCCAGAAGATGGCAAAGACCTTCGAGAAGTGGCTCGCGGGTAAGGGCCTGCCGACGAGCGAGGCCGAGGCCGCTCTGCAGGGGGCAAAGGCGCTGGCGGAATCACCGAACGGGAAGGCGTTCCTCCTGTCGGACGCCGCCCCCAATTGGCACGGGACGAAGGTCCTGACGCCCGCCGTAGAGGCGGCGCAGCCGCTGATGGGCACCCTCGAGCGGGAGGCGGTCGCCGGTGCGGCTCAGGCCGAGAAGGGTTTTCTTGCCCAGGCGGGATCGCGGGAGGGCCTCCAAGGTCTCGCCCACGACCGTGCGTGGGGAGCGCTCGGGAGTGGGTTCGGTCTCCAGTCCACGGAGTTCGCCAAGCGGGCGGCGCGGTACCTCCCAGGCGGCACGCGGGACGTCGGCGAGTGGGTGATGCGGAAGGGGATCATCGACCCCAAGGCGAGCATGCTCGACCTCGCGAAGGCGGCCACGCCTGAGAAGATGCTCCCTGCCATCCGTGCGGCCAACGAGGTGACCGGAGCGCGGCTCGGGGAGATCACCGGCGCGAGCGGCGGCCAGGTCCAGGCGATGAAGGTCCTCGAGGCGATGCGGGACGTCGTCAAGCCCTACTCCGAGTCCGCCGCGACCAGACCCATCGCGAACAACGTCGCCAAGTTCGCAGAGTCGCTCGCGGAGTCGCTCAAGATTTCCACCGGCGAGGAGCGCATTGCCGTCCAGGACCTGCTCAGGGAGCGCAAGGCCCTCGACCTTATGGTGTTCGAGAACGCGGCGTTCGACCCAAACATCACCGTCCAGGTGAAGCGCGAACTCCGCGGCAAGCTCGAGGGCCTCGTCGTCGAAGCGCTGGACGAGTCCTCCGGGCGGCTGAAGGGCGACCTCGCGAAGGAATACAAGGCCCTCAAGAAGGACTACCTCGCCGGCATGATCGCCGAGGAGGCCGCCGAGGACAGCGCGGCGCGCGCGGCGAAGGCGGGGTTTCTTGGGCTGAAGGACCTGACGTTCGGCGGCGGGTCGATCCTGAAGTCCGTCGGGTCGAAGCTCTTCCGGGAGCGCGGCGATGCAGTCGCCGCCGGACTGCTCTACCGAGAGGCCGAGCGCGGCGCCGTTGCGAAGTGGGTGCAGAAGACGGACGACCAGATCGGGAAGGCAGCCAAGGGCCTCCTGAACGGCCCGGCGAAGGGCGTCCCGAAGACCGCCGACAAGATGCCCCCGACGCGGGCTCTGTCCCGGACCGCGCTCGCGAAGGTGGCCGAGTTCAACGCGGACCCGGAGTCCTTCCTCGACCGGGTCGCGGCGCAGCACGAGAGCCTGGCGACACACTCCCCGGAGATCGCAGAAGCCCTCACCGCGAAGCACGTGCAGGCGATGACGTTCATGGCCTCGAAGGTCCCCGTCGCGCCGGACCCGGACCCGTTCGACCCACATCCGGCGCCGAAGCTGACGCCCGGGGAGCAGTCCGAACTCGGCCGGTACTGGTGGTACGCCGAGAAGCCGAGTCGATTCTACGCCGAGGTCGCTCGGGGCAAGATCACCTACGAGGGGGCGGAGACCGCGCAGGCACTCACGCCAGGACCCTTCGAGGAACTCCAGATGCGGACGGCCGAGGCGCTCACGGAGCGGCTCGCAAAGGGGGAGAAGATTCCCTTCCGCCAGCGGCAGATCCTGGGCGTTTTGCTAGACTTCGCTGCAACACCGTCGCAGCGCCCAGAGCACGCACGGTTCCTTCAGCAGAACGCGCAGATCCCCGAGCCACCGCCACCACCAGCGCCACGGCGGTCCGCTCCGAGTCCGAGCCAGCGAACCAGTTCGTACGACCGCCTGGAGTCCGACGGACCCGGGCGACGCTGATTCGGAGGGGCCGCCATGGCCGACACCTATCTCGAGAAGTCGGTCGCCGCCGAGAGCGATCCGGTCATCGGGGCAATCGCGTACGCGAGCGGAGACGCCACGTACCTGGTCCACGTCCGCGGGATCTACGTCGGCAACGCCGGCGCGACCGGCTCCCTGCAGTGCGTGATGGCGAACGGCACGACGGTGACTTTCACCGGTCTCCTCGTCGGGCAGATCTACCCGTTCAAGATCACCAGCATCGTCGGCGCTGGCACCACCATCTCGGGCCACATCCTGGTCTGACCCGTGCCCGCGCAGTCACACGCAACCGTATGGACGGCGTACATGTCGCCGATCGAGACCGACCCGGTGAACGTCGGAGATGTCCTCGTCCCGAACGCGGATGGCGACTACTACGTCATCGCGACGCTCGCGAACCGGACGGCTGCTGCGCGTACGACCGCGGTGGGCGGCGTGGCTCTCACGTCTTGGGACATCGACAACCCCAACCGAGCGGTGGAGATCCAGACCGTAGGCCCCTGCCCGCAGGAGGTTACCGGCCTGACGGCTGGAAGCGCGACCACCATCCGGGTGGGGGACAACGGGCGCATCGAGCGCGGCGGAGCGACGCCGCTAGCAGGCACCTGCGACGCGGATGGGTTCGCGTACCTGAACTTCACCGGCGCGGGTGGGGGCGGCTCAGGCCCCACGGGACCGACCGGCCCTGCGGGGCCTACGGGCGCGACCGGTAGTACAGGGCCAGCAGGCCCAACCGGCCCTGCGGGGCCTACGGGCGCGACCGGCGCAACCGGAGCCACTGGGCCTACCGGACCGAGTGGGACGGCCGGCACGACGAAGACCATCCCGGACACGCCCTCCATCTCCGGGAACAAGGTGGACGACTTCGACGCGTCCGTCGGCGGCATCCCGGCCGACATGATCCACGTGACGTACAGCGGGACCCTGTTCGGGCCGCTCACGATCACCAGCATCGCCAACCCGACCGAGAACCGCCGTATCGTCATCCTCAACGGCGACGACGGCGCGTTCAACACCTCCGTCATCATCGACCACGCGGCGGCGACCGGGACCGCGGCGAACCGCATCCTGAGCCCGACCGGCGCGGACATCACGCTGGGCTTCGGCGAAGCCGCGCTCCTCCAGTACGACACCGCCACCGACCGCTGGCGCGTGATCGGTCGCTACACGTCGGGGTTCACGGCGCCGACCGGCACGGGCTTCATGACGACGACGTCGGGGGCGATGAACGCCGCGTCGACGAACCCGGCGAACGTCTCGACCTACCGGCTCACCGACACCAGCGCGGCTCAGTACGACATCCTGATGGCGAACGGCTCGGCCGAGTTCCGCCGCAAGGCGAAGGGCTCTGACAACCGCGCGCTGACCGTAGTGTCTGGCGTCGTCGACTACACGCAGGTCTCCCCCGCGATGATCAGCGGCGGCTCGAACGGCAACTTCCTCGGGTGGCAGGGCGGCGTAGCGGCCTGGGGGAACGTCGCCGCCTTCTACGGGCCGAACTCAGGCGGTGCGGGCGACGGCCTGCTCCGGGCGGCGAACAACACGAAGATCGTGTGCATCCTGAACCAGGCGGGCTCGGCGAATCTCACGGCCCTCGCCACTGACACGTCGAACGACCTGTACGTGGGCTCGAACGCCTCGGATGCGGAGCGTGTGAACGGTACGCGCCATAGCGCGACCAGTTTCCACTACTTCTCCGTCGCGGGGTCGTTCTACCTCGTCCTGCAGTCGAGCGCGGTCCAGACGCGCCAGTCTCTGCAGGTCGGGGTCAATCTTGCGGGTTGCGCGGACACGTCGACGCCGCTGGCGCTCAAGAAGGCACTGATCACGATGAGCGGCTCCAGTGACGTCACACTTACTGCCGCGCAGTACGCCTGCCCGATGATCATCATGTCTGGGTCTGTGAGCAGTACACCGAACTGCATCGCACCATCCGTCGATGGCGCTCTCTTCCTGGTGCACAACGAGTGCAACGGCGCGGTCCAGTTCGGAGTGTCTGGGTCTGGCGCCCCGACACTTTCATCAGAGAACACCCGTTGGTGCTTCTACGAGAGCACTACCAACGCCTCTTACAGCTTCTGCCCCCAGCCGTGAGGCACCTATGAACGCATCCGTCTTTCGCAAAACCCGCTTCGAACTCGTCTCCCTCGTCCAGGGGCCGAACCAGTTCCGGGTGGTCGCTGTCTCCCGGACGACCCCGCCGACGGTCAACCCGAGCGGAGGCCTCATCCCTCCACCGGCGGTGACGCTCGAGGTGCACGAGGATCTCTTCTCGAACGACGAGATGGTGCGGGTCCACGCGGCGCTCGAGATTCTGGAGGAGAAGTTCGCTGAGGCCTACGACGCCTGGGCGACGGCCCCCGAGCGCATCGACGACGCCATCCGCGCGGCTGAGGCGGCGAAGCTCGAGAAGTCCCGGCTCGACATGGAGATGGTCCAGAAGCGCGCCGAGATGGCTGACCTCGAGGAGCAGATCGCCGAGAAGCGAAAGGCGGTGGACCCATGAGACTCGGCCTCGGGCTCTCCATCTGCCAGCCGCGCGGCGGCCTCGCTGGCGTGGCCATGTCGGGCTCAGGCACCGCCGTAACCGCCGGCATCGTGGCGCAGATTAGCGTCCCACTCGTCGCAAACATCTCGGCGGGGCAGCTCCTCGTGCTCGTCATCGCGCACAAGCACGCGACGGAGGCCATCGCGACGCCGCCGACCGGGTGGACCGCGCTACCGAACAGCGTGGCCACCGGGGGCTCGGGAGCGCAGGGCACGAGCGGCGGCATCGTCTACGCCTCTATCTTCACCCGTGAAGCGACGGGCAGCGAGTCGGGGGACGTCGTCGTAGACCTGCCCGCCACCACGTCGGCCTCGGCTGGCCAGATGTTCTCATTCCAGCGGCCGGTCGCCTCCTACTCGCTCACGTTCACGAGCGGCGTCGACTCGACCCCGGACAACTCCTGGATCGTAGCTGGCGGCGGGGACCCGGGGGTGACAACGAACGACCTGCTGTTCTGCCTCACCGCCGTCAACTCGCAGAACTCCACGTTCACCGGCGAGAGCCTGGCCCAGACGGGGGTGACCTACAACCCGCAGACGAAGCACACCGACGCGAACATCTCGCGCCTGCGGATGATCGTGACGACCCACCGGGCCACCGGAAATGGTGCTGGGGTGCCCACGTTCACGGCCTCGGTGACGGGCTCCGAGACGAGCCAGCCGGCCGGCGTGACGCTGATGATGCGGATGAGGAGTTCCGTCCTCTTCGATCCTGGCAGCCTCGCCCTCCAGGGCTTCTGGCGCGGCTCCTTCGGCGGCAGCCCCTGGGTTGGAGTGTCAAGCCAGGGTGGCTCGGGCAGTCGCAACCTCACCGAGGCCACGAACCCGCCCACCGCAGGGACCGCGGTGAACGGCTTCACGCCTGCTCTGTTCGACGGGACGAACGACGAACTCACCGGCGCCGCCTGCTCGAACTTCATCACGACCACGAACTTCAGCTTTGGCGCTCTCGTCAACTTCGCGGCGCTGTCCATCGACAACACGTCGAACTACTTCCTCAACCACACCATCTTCGGCACGACCGGGACGGCCGAGTGGGCCGTCTACGCCCGGGCGAACGGCGGCGCCGGCCTCGTCGGGTGCGCCACCGGGGCCAGCAACCGGGTGGAGATCGCGCTGGGCGGCGCGGGGACCGGGGCGTGGAAGTACGTCCAGGGGAAGAGCAACGGGACGACGCTGTCGATTCGGGTGAACGGCGGGACGGCCGTGACCGCGACCGCGAGCACCATCGGCTCGCTCGCGGCGGCCCTGAACGTGGGCGACCTGGCCAGCAGCTTCCTGAACGGGAGCCTCCTCGACCTGTACCTGACGACGCAGCACTTCTCACTGGCGACGGAGGACAGTCTCCTCTCCTACGCGCGCGGACGGTACGCGCTGGCCCTGACGTGACGGAGGCAGCACCATGAGCGACGAACCGAGGAGAAACACGCCTCAGAGCCCGATCAGCTCCCCCGCGCCCGTCGGCCCGGACTACCGGCCGACCTCGCAGCTCGAGAAGATTCCCGCCTGGGCCATCGCCCTGACGGAGAAGGTCACGCACGGGTTTGCCTCCGTCGACACGCGGCTCGACTCCCTCGAGAGCGAGACGAACAAGAGGCTGACGAAGATCGAGGCCTGGAAGGACGACGTCTCCGACCGCCTGACTCGCCATTCGGGGGGCACCCGCCAGCTCTCGGATTCGGACGCCAAGCAGGACAGAGCCATTGCTGAGACGCTGGTGAAGGTCCGCGGGCTCGAGACGACGCAGGCCGAACAGACGGCCAAGCTCGGTGACCTCCAGACGTCTGTGGTCACCGTCCAGGCTGCCATCGCCGAGAACACGTTCCTGACTCGGCAGGCGATCGCCGGCTTCTTCAAGACGCCCCTCGGCATCGCGCTCCTGTCGCTGGCCATGGCCGCGGTCGGGTACGCCACCAACTGGCT
>JACCDR011712140.1_pt1 | contig 21090 bp, 42 predicted proteins | sample 7446431 | NCBI WGS metagenome assembly JACCDR01 (sample SAMN15323443, study PRJNA562643) | freshwater metagenome | isolation source: river surface water | place: USA:Blue River Watershed | collected 2017-08-17 | reverse complement strand
CTAAAGGTTTCTCGCGAAGTGCCGTTGTCATAGTCAGAGATTCAGAAGGAAGGACAGGAGACCATGATTCGTTTTGCGCGACTGCGGACTGGCGATTGGGGCGTGCGTTCCACCACGGCACTTGAGGCCGGTCAGCGGATCGTCGCCCGGACGGCCGCGGGACGGGACGTCCCCCTCACGGTCGTTCGCGTGGTCTGGACGGACAACGTCGCTTGGCTCGCCGAAGTCTCCCGCGTGTCGGAAGAGACGCCCGCCAGCGGCACGGTCGAGACGGTCGAGCGGCGCGACACGATCCCGAGTCCCCCCATGGTCGCGTCCTTCGCCGAAAACGAGCGAGAGACCACCCCGTGCGGTCGTCGCCCTTACCCGCGGGTCACCGAGTGCAGCGCGGAAGATCTCGCAAGCTGGGATCCCGAGAAGCGCGAAGTCTACTACCAGGTTGGCGATGCCATGGTGCGCGCGGGTGAGCAATTCGCGATCGTCCGCTCTGGTCATGCCTTCCCCCTCGGTCACTCCTCGGATCATCGTCGTGTGGTCTCGCACAACGCGACGCGAAGCGCGATCCTCGCGGGCCCCGTCGCCTCCGGCCAGATCACGCCCGGCAAGTGTCACGTGGTTGCGCATGGGTACCACACCGTCCAGTCGTTCGCGATCCGCCACATGTCCACGTCGCGCGTTGCGGGCGTCGACGTGACCCATGAGCTTGTGGTCGTGAACGACCACACCGGGAGCCGCGCCATGCGCGCCGCGATCGTCTGCTACGTGGGCCTGGACGCGATCGGAGCGAGCGCCCACACCCGCGCGCGTCACATCGCGAGCAACCCCGAGATCTGGCAGGGTGAGGTGGACGCGATGATCGAAAAGGCGATCCTCGCCCAGGATGATCTCGTGACGCTCCTTCTGCGCGCGCAAGCGCACATCATGACCGATGAGGATCGGAAGTGGCTCCGCAAGCGCGGTGTCATCGTCAAGCGGTCGTCCCGAACGGCTCTCGACGCGTTCCGCGCCTGGCATGGCGCCGCGGGCAAGCGCGCTCGCCCCACGTGGGGGGTCTGGTCGCGCCGCTTGGATGACAACGGCCTTACCCACCTTGCAGCCTTCCTCGATCGCCCGGCCGGGGACAAGGCGATTCCGCAAGCGGCCTAGGTCGCTCTGTCAAAGTCTAAGAATCGACACTAGGACGCTCAAGTCACAACGCGAGCGTCCGTTCCTACCCTCAGAGGCGAGCGAGAGACGCTCTCCTGGGAGACCAAGCGATGAAGATCACGACCTCGACTCACAAGCGCGTGTCCAAGAAACAGTTTCGCAGCGCTGGCGCAAGCGCGCTCGCGTCGAGTGACTACCTCACCATGGCGCTTTGCAGCCTGGCATTGCGTGGGTACTTCACACCCCCTAGCGGCATGTCGCAGGATGAGCTCGATCTCGCGATGCGGATCTATGGCGACCACACACGCTGGGAGATGTGGAAACTCGAAACGTTCTGACCGTCGCCCCCTCGCCTCGCACTCCCCCAGGGTGCGAGGCTTAGGCCGTTAGGAGACCCCTCATGCACTTCCGCGATCTCGACATCCACACTCCCGGCGTCGACAATGTGGCGCCCCTCATGCACGCGTTTGATTGCGACGTGCGAGCGGCGCGCGAGATCCTTGCCGAGGTCTGCGCGCGTCACTCCCGGGGCGACTCCGGCCAGACCTACCACGCGGGTCTAGGCGATCCCGATCGCGCTCGCCTTGCCGCCATGCTGGCCGATGATGCGCGCTTCGCGGGCGTCGACGCGCGCGACCTCGCCGATCTCCTCCTGGACGCTTGGGAAGAGGGTCTCACGCGCAAGGATCGCGTTGTCGTGTGTCTCGACAACTCCACGTGCGATGCGGTGTGCGGTGGATGCGGCTCCTTCCTCGCGAACGGCGCGGAGTCGTGCGAAGGGTGCGGCTCGCGCGACGTGGATCAGCAAGTGACGGTTACCGTTTCCGATGACTACGCCGTGGTGTGGGCCAAGTGTGACCAGACGATCGACGGTTCGTCATGGGAGGAGGTAGGCAACGGCGAGGTCTACACGATCCTGTCCACTCGCCCCGGTCTCGCGGCCGAGCTACGCGCCGAGGGGTACCGCCTCGATCTCAGCAACTACACGTGCGACGACACCCCACCTACCGACGTGGAATGAATCGGTCAGATCTGACCGATTACCCCTCAAGTCTCCCCCGCGCGGACCGTTCTACAGGACATGAATACGATGACAGAAAAGCTGGACGCCTTTACCGCTGCATTCTTCCGCGCGGCCCTCTGGACAAGCACCGACAACTCCCGCGACGATGGCGGCGATCCGCTGGACAAGCGCTACACGATCGCGGACATCGATCCGACGTGCCTCGCGACTCTCGCGGCGGAATGTGCGTCCTTTCAGGATGAATTCGGCGCTGCGCTTGGCCTCCCGGGGCGAGCCGAACGCGCGGGTCACGACTTGTGGCTCACTCGCAACCGCCACGGTTCGGGTTTCTGGGATGGGGATTGGCCGGAGGCGCTTGGGGAGATCCTCTCTGACGCCGCGCAACGGCTCGGTACGGTCGATCTGTACGTGGGGGATGATGGCGTGATCTACGCGTCCGGTTACGAGAAGGGGGTGGAGTCATGAGATCGCCTAGCGCCAGCATCATGGTTCGCGACCTCGGGATCGAGCGTTCCGCCGCTCTCCTCTGCAAACGGATCTGTCGCGCGGTGGACTCCCGCGACGCGCTTTCGCGCATCGTCGAAAAGCACTGTCCCGCTACCGCCGCTTGGATCCGGGCGTGCTACCACGATCCGACCGCGCGCGCGTTCTCGCGCCGCGAGGTCGTTCTCGCCGCGCTGGACGAGATCATCGGGACATGTGGCGTCGAAGCGCTTGGCCCGTCCGACAACGATCCACACTACGTGCCGCGCTACTCCTACCTGAATACCGGGGACTCCTACGCGGCCACCCTGGTCTACAAGCGCGATACCGATCACATCTACGTTTCTAGTTGGGGGACGATCGCGGAACGTCTCCCGGGAGGGGAAGAGTCATGAAAGGCGCGATCCGCTGGATCTTCAGCATGCGAGACGTGGATCATGCGTTCTACGTCAACCCTGGCGAGATCCCGAGCAACGCAGCGGCGCGCGCAATCGAGCGCACGCTACAGGCTGAAAGTCTCCTCCTCTGGCCGACCGATCCGCGCACGCAAGAGTATGAGTGCACGTGGTTCGACGATCGCGCCGAACGCTACGGCGCGTGCATGATCACGATTCGCCCCGCTACTGAATCCCCCTCCACCTCCGGCCGTTGATCCCACCATGCGCACGCTCGCTCTTCTCGCGTTCTCCTCCCTCGCCGTCGCTTGCGCGGCTCGCCCAATCCCGCCAGGGAAGGACATTCCGATCCCGCCCCCCGCGGCGCGTGTCGAGCTCGACACCGCTACCCCGGCCCCTACGCCCGCCGTGGACGCGTCCCCGGAGGCCGATCCGGATCCGGAACCGTCCTCATGCACCACGATGCAAGGCCAGCGCGCCAAGCTCGAAGCGGCCCTTTCCGAAGCAACGGCACTGAGAGATGAGTACGTCTCGACCAAGTGCACTCCCGTCACGATCCCGGCCATGCGACACCCGCGCAAGTGTGGGGAGCTCTCGCAGATCGTCAACGATGATCATCCGCTGGTTACCCGCACGATGGTCGACCTCGAGAATCGAATCAGCCACATCGACACGCGCTTTCGCTTGTGCTGCGACGCGGCCACCCGCGCGACCCTCACAACCCGCCAGCGCGGGCAATGCGGGCGCTGAGAAAAAACGACAACGCGGGCTCAAGTCTTTCTCACGCGAGCCGTTGTCATAGTCATAGGAAAGGCAGTAAGGACAATGAAGCAAGCCATGAGCTACCGTAAAGTCATGTTCGGGGGACCCAACGGCCAAACCGCCGGGCTCATCCTGACGAGTGAGAAGATCGCGACGCTCGCCAAGTCGGGCGACCTCGTTTCGGCCGTCTCGCGACTCTTCCCCATGAGCGAGGCGAGCAAGATGGTTCGCCTCTACATGTCGCCCGACTTCCCCACGTGGGATGAGGCTTTCGCGTACGCGTTCGAGGTGCAGTCGTGATCGTCGTTCGGCTCGATCACGCGATCATCGGTGCAGGTCCCGCTACGGTCGTCGCCGAAGTGGCCTCGGTCGCCGAGTTTCTTGCGCTGGCCACGGATCGAGACGGCGCGCGCGATCGTCGCCTCCGTCTCTGGCAAGGCTCGTTTCCGGTTGGCGCTCGCGTCACGTCGCGCCTGATCTGCGGTACCGGCATCGGGGTTACGAAGGAAGTGGAGTCATGATGTGCGACTACTGCGACGGTCCGATCGTCCCCACCGCGACGACTCCCGGCTACGGCCAGCAAGAGGGAGGCAAGCGCGCTTGCTTCGCATGCTGCGGATGGCTCGACATCATGCGCATGCGTGAGGGCAAGGCGCTTTGCCTGTACGTCGACGCGGGGGGTACCACGATCTCCAATTGGCCCGGTACCCTCCGCTTGTCGGTGCTCGGGCGCAAGACTGGCCACCACAACATGACCGGCCGGCGAACGACACACTACTTCCGCGGTCCCGATGCCTCGCGGTGGAGTGGAGTGGAGTACCACGGCGATGCGTCCGGCTCTCTCCTTCGCCAGGTTCGGCGCTTGAAAGGTCGTTCGTCATGACCCGCGCGGAAGAATGGCTCGCGCGGCTCGCGACGATGCCGGACGACGAGGAGCCGATCGGTTGCTGGCGCGATGGCTGTTATCTCGCGGTCGATCCTCGGGATGGGTTTTGCGAAGCGCACGGCCTCCCGTGCGCGGAAGAGGACGCCGCGTCATGAGCTCGACTCCCTCTCACTCCACCCCCCGCTACGTCGCGGCTCGCGTCCGCAAGCTACTCGCTGCGAAGGGATGGCCGCTACGCAAGGTGACCGGGCGATACCAGCCTTTCGCCTCCCGTCAAACGTGGACCGAGGGTTTCTACGTCCACAAGGTCGGCGTCAGTAAGAGCGTCTCGATCGGCTACGGCTCGAAGTACGCACATGGGACTGTCGATTCCCTGCCTCGCAGGCTCGCGCACGCCAAGGTGAGCGAGGCGATCGCGTACCTGAGAGACCTCGGCTACCGAGTCGACGATCGCGGCTGGATCGAGTGTGACGCGTACGACGATCACGATCGGTAGGTGCGGCTCTCACAAGAATCGTTCACACTGACCGATTCTTGCTCGTCAAAGTCTTAGATCGGCCGTATAGATCATCAGAGGACAACGACAATGAAGAAAGTAGATGTCTGGGAAACGGTTGCGGCGGTTGCGATGCACGTCGAGCGCGAACGACTCGCGGGCAATATCCCGAGCTCGACCCTCGGCGCTTTCAGCGTGGCGAGCGAAGTCGCGCACATGAACCGGCAGGCTGCGGCGCTGCACCGGCTCGCAACCGAACGGGCGAACGGCATTCGGTCCTCGGCACAAGCGCGGAAGATCGAACGTCAAGAGATGAATGCCCATGCGGCTCTCTCGACTTCGGCAACGAAGCTCCGGATCACGGTGGAAGTGGAAGTCATGGGTTACGTCACCTTGACCGCTGGCGCCTTCCGCCTCGGCTCTCTCCCCCTGAAAGGCTCCTGATCATGCGCCCCACGTTCGACGCCCGCGACGCTGAGATCCGAGCAACCCGCCTTGCCGCTTTCGACAAGCTCACGGGCCCGCGCTGCGGCGACTACGTCCACTTTGCATGCGGCACGGTCCGGCGCGTCTCGCATGTGTGGGACATCGATCCGGTTGGCGTGCAGACCTCGGCCGGCGGTAGCTGGTACCTCGGCGCGGGCTGGACGCCGGATGAGGCTCACGTCTCGTTCTCCGGCTCGCTCTGCCGGAGCGTCCCCCTCGACTCGCTCACCCTCACGCCCGAGACGCGCGACGGCCTTGTGTGGTTCTTCCACCATGGCTTTGCCGAGCGTGACAACGGCGTCGACACCACCATCCCCTTTCGCGTCTACACCTGCAACCTGCCCGCTCCGGAGTGAACGACCATGAAGATCACGATCGCAATCGAGCTCGACAACGATGGCATGCGCACGCCTGGAGACGTGCTCGCCGGCATCAAGCGCGCTTTCGCCTACCTCACTCCCGGGGAGGTGTTCGACCCTCAGAGTGGCGCGGCGCGGGGCGGGATCCGCGACATCAACGGCAATCGCGTTGGCGCGTGGGAGGTGACGCCATGATCAAGCCCGTACACCGCTCCGCTTGCCCGTGCTGCGGCGGTACGCTCGTGACCCTCGCCGGCACGGACTCCGCTCTGTACGGTCGCCCCATCGGCCCCTTTCGCTGGGCGTGTTCCTTCTGCGGCTATTCGATGATGGGGCTCCCCGTCCCGATCCGACCGCGGACCTACCTCGCGCCGAACCTGGCGCACATGACGTGTCTCGAGGTCATCCAGATGACCCAAGTAACGGGGCGCTGATACCCTCGCCCGATGCCCACCGATCCCCTCACTCCGGCCGCGGTCCGCGTAGGCGCTCGCCTCGCGCGCCAGATCTTCGCGGACCGAGGCAATCACTCCCAGGTGCACCTGTCCGAGCCGCAGCTAGCCGAGCTTGCCGCCGTCGCGTGTCAGGTCGGTCTCAGCGCTGGCGCTGAGGAGCTACGCAACATGACCGAGGCCAACGCGAAGAACAGCGCCGAGCTACACCTCATGAACCAAGTCAACGCGGCGCTTCGCGCCGAGATCGAGGAGATGAAAAAGTGAAAACTGCCACCACATCCGACGGGCGCTCGTTTGCGCTCGTCCCGCCCACGGAAACCGGGCTCGTCCCGTGCGATGGTGAGGCGCATTCGAATCCCTACATTGATAATTGCCTCACGTGCGCGCCCCGCTGGGGTCACATGATGAGCTACGCGCGCACGCTCCCCAGCGCGTGCCTACCGGGGCTCGCCGTCCCCTACGTGGACTCGGACGTTGCCGCATTCGAGATCGACGGCGGTTTCGAGCTCGCTTCGATGACCTCGGGGTCCACCACTTTTTTCGCCTGGATTCGCAAGTAACCGCTCAAGTCCTCGGCCAGCGTGCCGTTGTCATAGTCAGATAATCATGAGCTACGACAGTTGGAAAGGTACCGTCCCCGAGGAGAACGATCCGCGGGACATCCCCGACACGACCGAGCCGGAACCGTCCTACGATGGCAATGGCAACCCGATCCCCGTACAATCGGTCAAGGTGACCGACCCCACCCCCCTCGACACCAAGAAAGACGAAACACCACCATGGCCCTCTTCATCCTCTTCCGCTCCCTCATGTCCATTCTGAAGCACATCAGCCGCTAGCCTCGCACATGTCGCGCAAGCGCACCCTACCCAAGGCCTGGGAAGCCGTTGTCAATGCCGTTGGCACGCTCGACCAGGTGGCAGAGATGCTCGACATCTCGCCGAGCACGTTCTACCGGTCAACCCGCGGCCTTACGAAGTGGCCCGCGGAACGACTCGCGGCGCTCGAGGTCCTCTGCGACGTTTACGACGTCGACAACCCCCTCGAGAGTAGTTCGCTCGCCGTCGCGCGCTCGAAGGATCTCCGGCCCCTCCGCATGCTCGGTGACGCGCTCTCTCGCGGCTTCCCCGTCGCGCGCCGGCAGCTCGCGAAGCGGCTCAAGCAGTACCCCCAGGTGCAGCTTATCGAGCTCGCCAACAGTGACAACACCGGGCCGGAGATCATGGCCGCGGTCCAAGCGCTACTCGAGTTCACTCCCGCGGAGGGCGACGACGAATGAGAGCATGCGGCCCCTGTACGGAGTGCTGCTTTGCACTCGGGATCCACGAGACGAACAAGCGCCCCTTCGCCCGGTGCGAGCACCAGGGCAAGGGATGCGCGATCTACCCCAAGCGCCCCGAGTCGTGCCGCACCTTCCGCTGTCTCTGGCTCGACGAGGGTAACCCGCTCCTCACGCGCAAGGATCGGCCGGACCGCACCGGGATCGTTTTCGCCCTGGGCGATATGGCCTTCGGTGGACAGGTTGCCCTGGCGTGGGTCCGCAAGCTCGGTGCCGACACCAAGGGTCGCGGTCTCGAGCTCATGACGGCGGTTTCGACCGTCCTCCCCGTGTGCATCATGCGCGTCGACGGGACGCGGTCGATCTCGATCGCGGAGGACCATGCTCACCGTCTCCCTGCCATTCGCGAAGAGTTCAACTACATCGGCGTGGTTGAGGACGGGATCCTCAAGCGACGTCGCCTCCCGGTAGCACCATGAAAGACAAGACCCTGATTCGGTTCCTCCTCGTCGCGCTCGCCGTGCTCGGCCTTACCGCCGCGGTCTGGCCGATCGCTTCCGAATTCCTCCGGGCTGCGGACCGCGACGACGTCACGGTGAGCGGGCGCTACGCCCCGGCGTCGTGCAAGCCAGGGAAGCCGATCGAGATCGTCATCCGCAACGCGTCGACGACGAAGACCGTGAAGGCGGTGAATCTCGAGATCCAGGTGTTCGACCGGGGCGACTCCCAAAACCTCGCCGGCCACGAGTACGCGTACCAAAACGCGACCTACGTGATCCCCCCGGGGCAATCGGTCGAGACGTGTTGGATGCTCAACGCGCGGCGCGAGCCAGAGTCCCCCGTGATCAGCGTCAAAAAGAACTACGTCACCTTTTTTGAGAAGGGGGAGATGATCCCGTGACCGGCGCGTGGGAACAGCATTCGGCCGACGGCCTCGACTACATCGACCGAACGGTCGAAGGGTGGGGTGTGTGGTGGCGCGGCAATCTCACCGCTCCGACGTACGCGACGCGGCAGGCTGCGCGGGTGGCGATCCGCGCTATGAAAGGGCACATCATGACCGAGCACTACATCATGGGCTGGAACGATCGCGTCGCGAAGACGAGCGAGGACTACGGCAAGACCTATCTCTCGAGCGGGGGGGAGTACGTCGCAAACGCCGCCGCAGCGGAAGCGTGGGCGCCGGAGCATCGAGCGCAGTACGTGCTCGGTTGGGAGGAGGCGAGCGCGAAGATCGCCAGCCTCAAGATCGGATGAAAACGAAGATCATCGAGGCGACGTCGAACCGGTTCAACTGGGGGAAGTTTTGCCTCGCCCGCTTTGATGACGAGGAGTGGTCGATCCGCTCGCCCGTCGCGGACGAGAACGCCGAGGGCTACACGCCGAGCGGAGTGATCGCCGGCCGGGGCTGGAGTCGCGCTCACCTCTGGGTACTCGACCTCCAGACCGGCGAAGGGGCGTTCTTCCACCCCGGAGGCGCCGCGCAGTACGACCTCAACAAGCACAAGATCTGGGTGTGCCCTCTCTTCGAGCCGTTCCTCGGGTGGCTGTACCAGCAAGACTTGACCGATCTCGACGCGTTGCCGGCCGTCGTGGATCTACCGCACGCGAAGAACGCGATGCACGGATACCGGCGACCAGGACCGATCATGAACGCAATCGAGGTAGCGCTACGCGAACGGGGGTGGACGGTGGATGAGGGTGTCGAGGAGAACGCGTCCGGAGAGCGGCGGTGCTTTCAGGATCCGGAAGGTGGTACCTCGCTCGCATGGCTCGACGCCGTGCTGAGGCAATCGGGGCGTGACTCGTGATCCGATGGGATTGCCCCAACGGTTGCCCCGGCGTGCTCGGCCCCTACGCGCCCCCCAAGCGCGCCACGTGCCGCGTGTGCCTCGCGTGCTCGGCCGATTCGGTCCTGCTCGTCGAGCGGGAGCCCACGGCGCGGAACAAGGTCGCGAGCCGCAAGGAAGCCCAGCGGCGGCTGCGACTCGAGGCGGCACGCGCCAAGCGCGCAGCTCGCGCTCGCGCGAACAAGCAGGTCGAGGCCATCGACTACCACGTCACGCGCAACGGAAAGGCGCACGGCACGTACGACGATCTTCGCGACGCACTTCGCGCCTACTGGGATGAGCACAAGACCGGCGCCAAGGTCGCCCTTGCCCGTGTCCGGGACGGGCGACTTGATGTCGCCTGCTTCCACGGGAAGCTTTTCGCCGGCTGGGAGACGCCGACGGGGAAACGGATCGCGAGCACGTCACGTTCTTGACCATCCCGATCGGCCTCTTGTAGGGTACCTCACACCGACGGCTCGCGAATGGCACGGAGCCCCCCCTCCGTCTCCCCGCGAGCCGTCGTTTTTCTTTTCAGTCCGCGATCCGCGTCGCGACGGTCCGCCAGTAGGCGAGACGCGCGCGGAGGATCGGTGCGCACTCGACGATGCGCCCGCCGCGGACGACGAACCCTGCAACGAAGTAGCGGGTCACGACGCGGTAGAGCCCGTCACTCATCGCCAGCGAGGGCCTTCTCGGCGATGCACTTGGCGAGCGGAGCCCGATCGCGCGTGGGCAGTTTCGCAATCGCGCTCAGCGCGGCTTCCGCCTTCTGCGCTCGCTGATGAAGCTCGTGGTTCTTCGCCCTGAGAGCGTCCTTCTCCGCACGCACGGTCCGGAAGATCGCCTCGTAGTCTTCGCCGGTAACCGGGTGTTTCGGGCGATCGCCCGGTGCGTTGTCGACGATGCCATCGATCCGCTTGGCGATGGCCTCGCCTAGCGCGCCCTCGCATCGCGCCACGTTCGCCGCGAGCCCGAGCCCGGTCAACCACCCCTCGTGGAAGTCCTCGCTAGTCCGGCTCGGTGCGCTCTCTCGACGCCCCCACTGCTTCGGTCCGTTGCAGCCTGGACGCCCGCAACCGTGCTCGAAGGGGGGCGCATCGCAGCGATCACAACAGCACGTGCAGAGGCGGCGATTGCTCGCGTTGAAGCGACGCGCCTCTTCCTCGCCTTCGACCAAGGTGCATGCGAGGCACGGGCGCTTGACCACGTAGCCAAGCGCCCCGGTCGCGTCCTCTTCGACCTCTCCCGTCCCCCCGCACTCGGGGCACGTCACGTCAACACTCACCGCCGGGTCCGGTCGCCGCGTCGAGCTCGACCTCGGCTTTCTCCCACGCCTTGAGGTCGATTCGCTTCGTGACGTCGTACATCTGTTGGCCCGTCCAGACGTAGCAATTCTTACAGGCGACGCACACCATGACCTGCAAGTTGTCGGTCACGATCTTCTTTGCGCCTCCCTGTTCGATGAAGGGGATCAGCGTCTTCACGTACCCCGCGTGGCGGTAGTGAATCCCGCCGCAGGCGCACGTGAACATGAAGAGCTCTTCGCCCGGCTCCTTCGGAGTGACCTTTTCCTTGAACCCCGGCCCGTTGGGGTGCGGGTCGGCGTGCATGAGAGCCTCGTTCTTGTCGCTCATGGTTCCTCTCCGATCGTGGACAGTTGCTTGGCTAGAGACTCCACTTCGCCGCGGACGTAGGGCACGCCGCGGTAGACGCCATAGCTATGGAAAACCGCACGCGGTAGCCCGGAATTCGCCATGAGAGCGGGTGCCAGATCGAACGCGTGCGCGCAGTCGAAGCCGAACCACCACACGTCATCTTCCTCACCCGCGGACGCGGAATGGCAGATCCGCCCCTGGCAAGCTTCCGAGTAGGTGAGCCCACCGTGCACGCTGATTCGCATGAGGATGTCCGGATCGGTGAAGAAGCGCCCATGCCACGGATGCCCAGGGGGGACGGCCGCATAGCCGCAGAGCGATCCCGTGAGCTCGGCGCGTACGATCATTCCGGGGAGTCCAGACTTCGTGCGCCAGGTCAGCTTGTCGGGCTCATCGTCCCACGGCCCCTTGGCCCACCCCGCGCGCTCGACGAAGTTGTCCACCACGATCATGCTCCGTACCACTCCTCGGCCAGAAGGACGACCGGCCACGCGTCATCATGCGGGCGCCACACGACATCCGCGATCAGAAACCGACGGCTCGCGTAGCGAACCTCTTCGCCGATCCGGGGGACGAACGGAAGCGCGAAGGTGAAGGCGAAGCCACACCCGCCCTTCGGCTTGTGCTCGTTCATCTGGATCTGGATCACGATGCCCCCAGCGGATCGAACCCCTCGAGATCGACGTCGGGATTGGCGAGGATCCTTGCCTTGATGATCGCGTGCCCCCGCCGCGCATCCTCCTCCGTCTTCCACTTCCACTCGGCCCCGAGCGTGTGTTGAACGACAAGCCCGAAGGTCTTCCTCGGCTTGACAAGCTTCCGCATGTACCCCGTCGTGAACATGATCGGATCGCCGCCGAAGATCTGCGACTCGACGTCAGGAAGACCCGTGAACGTGCTGCTGAGAAACGAGCCGTTCGGAAACTCGGTGAACTCGACGAAGCGCCCCGCGTCCGACTTCTCGAACCAGACCGCCCAGGTCATGAGATCGACCTGCTCGATCTTGCCGTCCGGGTGCCGGACCCAGTGCCGCAAGGCTTCCTCCCGGATCTCGCGCCGGAACTCCTTGGCAATGTCTTCGACGCGCTTTGACTTAGACATCATCCACTCCCGATGAGCATACGCCAGACTTGCCGCCACCAGGGTTCAACCGGGAGCCCCGTAGCGGCAGCGCGCGTTCCCGATCGGTTGGACTCCGGGGGACGCTCCGTGCAGTCTGCACACTTCGCGACCTCGTGGTTCGGAAAGTGTTTCAGGTGACGGAGGTGGCCGCAGATCCCGCACGGCTTGAACTGCGCTTTCGCTACGCTTCGCGTGGCCCCGTCGTTCCCCATCCGCGCCCCCATCGGTAGATGGAAAGGCCGATAGCCCCGGCGCGTCAAGCGTGACTCGGGGCTTTCGTCGTTTTTGACACTGTCGAATCGCGGCACCTTCCGAGTCGGCGCCTCGTCTGCGTCCTCGAGCCGCAGTTTTGCGGCTCGTTTGTCCAAGTAGAATGGCGCCGTCATGTCGGTGTCCCCTTGCCCGGGTAGTACCCCCACGCGCGCGCCCCGGCGACGTGCACGCGTTTCTTCGTCCAGCCAAGCTCCCGAACCATCACGATCCCCATCGCAGTCATCGCGGAGGGATCGAGGTCCTTGTCGCTGAGATGTAGCGCACCCGCGGCGACGTCGCGGAGGAGGAGGTAGCCCCGCTCCTCGACGATCTTCCGCGCGCGCTCGCACTGCACCCAGAGCGCGATCGCCTCGGTCCAGGGGTTACCCGCGCCCGCGACCTGGCGCACGATCTGCTCGTTCTCGAAGAGAGGGTTTTCCTCCGGGCTCGGCCACCAGAGACACTCGCTCTGCGGGCGACCTCGAGCCGCCCATTCCTTGTACCGCCGTACCGCCTCCGCCCAGAGTTGATCGCGATCGACGGTGAGTGTCTCGATGTCGATCACACCGCACTTGACCGGGATGAAGCGCCGGCCGCCGGTCGCATCGTTGAGGTACTCGCCCAGGTTGACGGTGCCGGCGAAGATCGCGGTCCGGGGGACGGAGACCTGCTCGCGTCCGTAGGGTGGGCGGTAGCTATCGACGGGCGACGAGAAGAAGGCTTTCGTCCGATCGAGATCGGCACGCTTCAGGCTCGCGAGCTCCGCGAGCTCCACGATCCACTTCCCGCGGAGCCCTACGTACGAGTCCTTCTCGCCGATGGCCAGCGGCGTGTCACTGAACCACGAGACGACGGGGACGAGACTGCGGAGCATCGTGGACTTGCCCTTGCCCTGCGGTCCCTCGAGCACGAGGAGCGTGTCGACCTTGCAGCCCGGCTCGTAGGCTCGCGCGACCGCGGAGAGGATCCACTTCCGACCGGCGATCCGGGTGTAGTCGTTGTCCTCGCACCCGGCGTAGATCGTGAGCCATCGCTCGAGGCGCTCGGAGCCGTCCCACGCCAGGCTATCGAGGTAGTCCCGAAGCGGGTTGATCCCGTCGCGGCGCGCGACGACGTACACCGCTTCGCGGATCGTCTTACTGTCGCACTCGATCTGGAGCGTCCGGCGGAGCCAGAGATCGAGCCGTGTCGTGTCCTCGTCGGTCCACGTCGAGGCCTCGCCCTTGACCGAGTCGTCGGGGTGGAAGGGAGGCTGTCGGGTGAAGCGGATGACCTGGGCGAACTCGTCGAACTTGAGGACACCAGCCCAGCGCGGATCGTAGGTGAGCACGATCGACACGTTCACGATGTCCGAGACGATCTTGTAGGACCCTCCCTTGACGGGCTTGAAGTGCAGCCGCTGCTTGAGCGCCTTGCTGATCGGATCGTCCGCGTCGAGCGGTCCGCTAGCGCGAGGCCCCGGAGCCGGGGGCGCGGGGCTCCCTTGCGAGGCCGGCGGATCGGGGACGACCGCGAGCCGCGGGTACTTCTTGTTCGCCGCGTCGCGGATCTCCGGCGTGAAGAACGCCATGACCTCTTGCCACTTCAGGTTCGCGCAGTGCCCATGCTGGCACTTGAAGCCGCCGAACTTCGAGCCCCCCGCAGGCGGGAGGATGACGGTGGAGGCGTCGCTCCCCGACCCGCGTGCGTCGCCGTGGAGATGCGACTGGATGCAGTTGACGAACATCTCGCCGCCCGGCATGACGGGCCCTGCACGACCGGCGAGGAAGAAGGCCTCCCCGAGCACGGTCTCGCGCGCCGTCCCGGCGCCATCCCGATCGGGGCGCGGCTGCGCTTCGTCGGTCCCCTCCTCGAGCCACGCGGGTGCGTCCGCGACCGGGACGTCGCCCGGTGCGAGGCCGAGCTCCCAGGTGTAGTAGCCGCCGGAGCGATGGCGCGAGGGGGCGATCACGATGTACTTGCCACCGCCCTGAAGATCGAGCCCCGGGCCGACCGATCGCGACGCGGGAGACTTCGTCCAGCGGTAGAGGCGATGGCCACCGCCTCCGCCGCTGGCCTGGGTCACGGTCTCGGGGAGCTCGTCTCCGCGCGCCTGGATCTGCGCCAGCGATTCGTCCGAGCCATTGCGCGGATCCCAGTCGAAGGCGCCGAGGAAGCCGCCTCCCGGGATGGGCTCGCCGCAGCGGAGCGCCCAGTTGCCGTGCGGCGCCTGGCGCACCCACTGCCGGATGATGCTCGGGTCCCGGGAGGCGTTCTTGACGCCGTTGGGGCAGAGCTTCGCGTTCGGGTGCTTGCCCGGTGACCGGCACTTCTTGCCCTGAGGGCAGCGGCAGACGCCCTCGGGATCCACCCCCCAGATCGCGAGGATGGCGGTCCCGAGGTGCTGGACGCACGCGTTGAGGAGATCAAAGGTACTTGTAAGGTTCACGGCGGAATTCATGCGTAGTCCTTCATCGCGCTGTCGAAGCGACGGCGAGCTCGCTCGCGCCGGATGCGAGCCGGCGCGAGGTAGAGGAAGTAGATCGCGACGCCGGCAAGGGCCCAGGCGGCGGCAAGAAAGAAAGCAAAGGAAGCTCCGGCGAGACCACCCACCAGAAAGACGCAGCCGACGAAGCAGTGAAGGGTAAGAAGAAGCGCCCGATCGCGAACCACGATCTGGGATTCGAAGTAGCTGTTCTCCGCGAGCTCGAGGGTCACGTCTCCCGAAGAGTGACGATCGCGAGGGGCTTTCGAGCTGGGAGGGTTGTAGGCGCGAGATCGCTGAGTGCTTGTGAGGCGCCCAGTAGCGTTGAGTACCTCGCGGTGACGCCGGTGAAGATCGACCATCGGTCCCCTCCGCACCAGTAGGCGCCAGCTCGGTCGCGGATGACGTACGACCGGCTCACGACGCGATCCTTGCGTGGAGCTCGAGGGCCTTGATGCGGGTGCGGGTGAATCGCTTCTCCAGCTTGTGTGTCCGCCGCTCCGAAACGGCGATCTTCGCTGCGAGCTTTTCGAGCTTCCGCTCGAGTCGGTGGATCTCTTCTTCATGATCGCTCATCTCCGGTCACCGGTGAGAGGCCACGAGGGAGCTGGCGGCAGCGGGGCACGCCTTCGCCGTCTCCACCCGCGCCATGTTGTCGTCGTGGTTGCAGGAGATCCCGCCGAAGGTGCACACGCCGATGATGAAGAGCAGGCCGGTGACGATCATCCCGGTGATGTGGCGCGCGATCTTCGCATCGCCCGAGGCCACGCCCTTCGACTCGAGCTCGGCGACCCGCCGACGCACGGACTGGAGCTCCTTGATGAACACGTTGTCTTCGGTCTCGCGGTAGTTCATGGCATTCTCCATTGTTCTATGACTATGACATTCGCGGGTAAACGACGCCGTCGACCTCGCGCGCGACGTCACGCGCTTCGTCTTTGGAGAAGAACTTCTTCGCCTTGTCCTCGTCCGCGGTCCACCGTGTCCACCAGGGGCGATCGTCCGCCCAGGGGCCGCACGCGGCGAGGTAGAGCTCGTCGGACATGATCACGTGGTGAAGCATCAGGCCGCCTCCGCGTTGTCGTTGGTGTTGGCTCCGCCGGGACTGGTCATGGTCATGTTGGCGCGAGCCCAGGCCGGCACCCAGGTCTTCTCACGCCAGGCCACCGCGCCGATCCGGGAGGAGACGAGCGCCTTGACCGTCGCCTTGTGATCCGGAGCTGGAAGCCCGAGGTAGCCGATGACCGGACGGAAGAAGATGTGCCGCGCGATCTCCTCGTGCGACTTCCCCGCAAGCCGCGACTGCTTCCGGAGCGAGCGGATGACAGCGCGCCGCTCGGCTCGCTTCGCCATCGGCGCCGAGCGCGCCGCGTTGACCTCCTCCGGTCGGTGGAGCCTCATGCGGACCTCGAGCTCGGCCCGGAGGCGCTTGCGCCCGTTCAGCTTGAGGATGCGCGCGAGCACCTCGAAGGCGTTCCGCGCCTTCATCATCGCGCTCTGGGGATGGCTGGGGTCGTTGACGGGATCAGGATGCATGGGTGCCTCCAAGGCGTTCGATCTCACGCTTGATGTACCAGCACGCCTTCTTCAGGTCCTCGACGTGCTTCACGCCGTTGCCCTTGAGACCCGCGCGCCAGAGGTACTTGATGGCGTTGCCGATGCAGAACGTCATGTGCTCGGTGACGGTGATGCACTCGACGCCGCTGGGATGAGAGTTGTAGTGGGTGGGATGGTTGACGGGATCTTTGAGCGTCTCCGTGGGACGTAGCTCGGTGAGGTCTTCGCCGCGCGCTTCACCGTCGACAATGACAGGCCGAGAGCGTGGGCTATCGGGGCATGCGCGTAGCCTCGGCTCCGTAGGTCGGCTATCAGAGTCGGGTCGGCCTTGCGGTGGGGCTCCCGTGGAGCCGGAAGGTCCTTGCAGACCCGAACGACGTACGCCGTTGACACCTGAAGCTCGCTCGCGATCTGGTACGTGGTGCATCCTTCTCTCCTCAAGACACGGATCTTCTCCCGCAACGTGGGTGGCTCTGGGTTAGCGGCACGGCGCCGCAGGTGTTCCTCGTGCTCGCGTACGGCAGCGAGGACGCGATCGTGATCGCCATCGATCCAGGCCTGGGCGAGATCGTTGAGTCGATCTTCTCCGCCGGGCGTGCTCCGAAGGCTCATCGCCGTGCCGTAGATCGCGCTGATGCTCTCTCCGCTTTCGGAGAGGTTCATCGATCCTGCCCGACGCGGAAGTCGTCGAAGGTCGGAACCTTCTCGCCTCGAGCGAGGCGAAGTAGACGGAGGGCGGCGTGACGGCTCTCGACCGACGCGTCCCACCGAAAGAATTCAAGCAAGCATTCCACGATCGTCTCCTCCTCAGGATGCATCCGCACCCGCTGCAAGGCTGTTCTGCAAGGTAAAAACCGCTACGTCGGGGCTCTCCCCGAAGCGCAGGATCCGCTTCGCCACCTTCAGGAAGAAGGCGCCGAGTCGGCCCTGATCCATGAGCTCGGCGGCCCACTCCTCGTCGTCGTAGAGCGACCAGAGATCGTCGATGATGTCTGCGATCTGATCCTGCTCCTCCGCGTCGTCGAACATGCGCCCCCCGGGTGGTGTGAATGAGCGGAAGCGCCCCGTGTCGCTGACCATCATGCCGCCCTCGGCATGCGGAGCTCGGCGACGAGGTCGATCGCTTCCTCGACGGAGCGGATGACTCGAGTGATCCCGCCCATTCCGGCGATGGTAGCCAGCCACGCCTTCTGTTCGTCAGAAAGTCGACCAACCGCTGTCTTGATCTCCACCGCGAGGAACCGCCCGGTACCGATAACGAGACCGACCAGATCGGGCGAGCCCACACCGAGGCCGTACCTCACCGGGACACCGCGGCTGTCGCGCAACATGCCCACGTTGTTTCGCCACACGCGGCAGGGGGAGTCTCGATGGTTGAGCACGGCCATCACCTTTGCCTGAAGTAGTTGTTCTCTCAAAGAAAAGCTCCAGATACGGGAAAGCGGCGGAATCCGCCCAAGCGAAGTGTCGTACCTGCCGATCTAAGACTATGACATACGATGCCACCATTGTCGAGGGGGTTTTTCACCGTAGATCGCCTTGTACTTCTGGATCGGCTGCCACGGGGAGTAGTTCTTCGCTCTCGCGATCGCTTGGAGTTTCACGAAGTACGCCTTTCTGACGTCCTCAGGCTCGCGGAGCTTGGCTGCGTACTTCACGAGCTGGAGACCGAGGATCTCGGGAGCTGCGGCTTCGGGTCGCGCTATTCCGCAGAGCTCGCACACGTTGCCGTCTCCTTCGATGAGCACGTTGCACACGAGACAGAAGCGGACCGTCGACTGCTCGAGGTTCTTGCGGGCTATGCCGGTCCCCTCGAGCGTCCACTCGCGATCCTCCGCCGGCTCCCCGAACCCGTCCTTGCGGCAGGTACCGTGAAGATCGATGATGATCGCGTTCACCTTGCCCGTCTCCGGGCTGCATCGGAGCGCACGTCCGCAGATCTGAAGATACAGGGAGAGCGTGCCGATCGACCTCGCGAGGATCACGCATGACGTCTCGCGATCATCGAACCCTTCGGTCAGGACCCCGACGTTGGTGAGGATCCGGATCTTCCCGGCCTTGTACGCGGCGAGCGTGTCGCGTCTCTCGATGCTGTCCTGCTCGCCCCAGATCATCCCGCAGGGGATGCCCGCCTTGTTGAAGGCGTCGGTGAAGTCGCGCGCCGCCTTCAGGTTGCCGGCGAAGACGATCGCCTTGCGCCCCGGCGCGTGCTCGCGGTACGCGTCGATGGGGCTCTGGGCGATCTCGTCAGTGCCAAGCGTGCGACCAGGATCGACGAGCACGTACGGAACAAGGAAACCTTGCTCGATGAGCTCGCGCATCGTGACGGGACACACGAGCTCGTCCATGAGGCCGTCGAAACCGCGGCCATCGCCCCGGATCGGTGTCGCCGTGAAACCGATGAGCGGTACCCGCAGCCGTCGATAGTGTTCCCCCAGCGCGCTGAACTTGTTGTCAGCGTAGTGATGGAACTCGTCGAGGACCAACAGCGACGCGGGTGGATGGAGACCCCGAGCGAGGAGCGTTTGGGTGGAAGCGACCTGGACAGGGCGGAAGGGGTTGAAGGGTCGAGTCGGATTGGCCTGGATGACGCCAGCCGAAAGGCCCCACGCGGTGAGGTCATCGTACGCTTGAGCAACAAGCTCCTCACGATGCGCGACCCAGAGGACCGAGCCTTCCGGTTTCTTCGCCAAGTGACCGCAGACGATCGCTCCGCCGCATCGGGTCTTGCCCGCACCCGTCGACATCACGACGCACACGGCACGCGCTCCTCTGCGGAACGCGCGCGCCGTCAGCTTGATTGCTTTCGTCTGATGTGGCCAAAGCTTGCCGCCCCATGCTTGCCCCCGTCCTATCCCAATCGTGTCACCTGGGGTGGCTATGTCAAGTGTCATTGAATGAATCCGTCGGCAATGGATTCGTTGTCACAGGTCATTGAAGTTGCCATCCGAACCAGACCACCTTCGTACCGTCGGGAAGGATGAGCGCCTTCTGTCGGGCGACGAGTCGGAACTCGCGCGGTATGGGGTAGTAGCGAAGGTCCTGGCGGTTGAAGATCCGACGACCCGCAAGATCGGGGCGGGCGAGGACGCACACGGTCGTGTGTTCCGGGCGGCCTTGCGGGTAGATGACGTCGCCGTCGTCCTCCGGCGGAAGCATGATCGTGAGGCGGTCGCGTTCGTCCTTCCGAGCGAACTTCACCGCCTCCGCCTGCTCCTGCCGGAGGCGCGCCTCGAGCTCGCGGCGCTTCGCCACTTCGGCGTTCATCCACGCGCGACGTCGCTGGCGCCGCTTGCTCGTCATCGCGTCGCCTGGAAGTGGGGAATGACCTTGTCGCCTTCCAAGCGGATCGAGATCTCTTCGATCTCCTCGGCCTTGACGGTCACAAGGAGAGGCTCGTTGAGAAACAGCATCCTGATGCGCGCCCAGAAACTCGGTCGGACGCGGAAGCTAAGCTCCGTCATCATCACGCCGCCTGCTTTCGGAGGAGGTAGCCCTCTCCTGCCAGCTTGAGGAACACGCGACCGATCCGCTGATCCCACCGCTCCGCCGGTGGCTTGATGACGATCCCCTCGCGGACGTGGTGAGGTGCGATTGTCGACGGCCCCTCGGCGAGCTCGTACGCCTGGGCGAGATCGAACGGTCCGCGGTAGAGGATCGGCGCCGTCGGCAGATCGTTGGCGATGCAGAAGATCCGGAAGCGATCGAAGTCCCACCAGAGCCCGACCCGCGTGTCGTAGATGTCGAAGAAGGCGACTTGCTGATCGTCGAGGCCGTAGGCGAGATCCTGGACGCTCTTGCCGTAGACCTCGCCGTAGAGAACGAGCCCCGGCGTGTTGCTGAGGATCTCCTCGAGCTTGTACTTCTCGGCCATCTTGTTCCACACGGAGTCCCGCCGGAACCGCGTGCGCGAGCCGCAGAAGAGCTCGCCGTTGAGGTAGACCCATCGGCCGTTCGAGCCGTGGACCTTCTCGGTGATGATGACCTCCTCGCCGGGCGTGAAGATCGACTCGTACTTGCGGAGCCCATCGATGTCGTAGTGCGGGACGACACCCTCTTGCGGGATCGTCATGTGCTCGCCGCCGAGCTCACCGCCGAGCTGGTAGCAGGGTCCCGGCTCGTACTTCTCGATGCCGAAGAGATGGCGCACGTCCTGGCCGGCGACGACGGGGATCCCCTTCGGGATCGGGATGAGGAAGCCGTACGACTGAATGCCCCTGATCTTGGCGAACTTCACACGGTAGACGGACTTGACGACGTCGTTCTTCAGCCACGAGAACTCGGGGCGATCGAGCGGCACAAGCGCGTCCGGCGGGATATGGACTGCGTAGTCCCCTTCGACGAAGTCGCCGGTCTTGAAGATGACGGGGTATCGCCCCGCCACCTGGGTGATGCTCAGCGTGTCGGCGTTCGGGTGCTTGCCCACCTTGGCGAGCT